>Ga0315310_10001403_pt1 | contig 15239 bp, 21 predicted proteins | sample TDP5_MG_FD_203630 | JGI IMG/M metagenome (GOLD analysis project Ga0315310, IMG submission 203630) | Freshwater sediment microbial communities from Lake Towuti, South Sulawesi, Indonesia - TDP5 | ecosystem: Environmental > Aquatic > Freshwater > Lake > Sediment | place: Indonesia: South Sulawesi... | reverse complement strand
ATTTCTTTGCTGAAACACAAACGAGCACTAGTGTGGTTGTAATGCGTGAAACCTTCAAGATGGATTTTACAAATCCTTTGACAGGTGAAAAGATAACTCAGGGATACTCAGTTATATGGTATATGATAGTCAAGTATGTAAACGGACAACTGCAATTTGAGAACTCTTGGGAAAGACGGCGAGAATTCTAAGACCCCAATCTTTTCTTTTTTTAAAGGGAGACTTCTTTGAGGGAGACCGCAACCACAAACAAACAAGTTAGGTAAGCCTTCAATTTTGTGTTGCGTTTCAGTTCATAAGTCAAGTTCTGGAATCTCTAACAGAATCCGAACCATTAACAACAACCATTAACAAACTAGGGATAGACATTTCGGGATAGACGCAAATAACCCATATGGCTTTTCTAGATGTTCGTCTCTTCTAATTCCAAGTAACTTTAAATTAGTTTTGTTTTTGCTTGTTGCTTGTTAGTTTTGTGGGATTAAACCCTCAAAGATGCTTAGGTTAGTTATCGAGCAATGAAAGAAGAGTTTTGCGGAAGTAGGTCGGGTTTCCGCCGAGAAAGAATGCGGAATAGGAATGACGAAAGGAGAGCCTAACTCCTTGACCCAATATGTATATAACGCATCTAATATATAAGATTTATGCCTCGTTTAGCCAAAGCCAACGATTTAAGTAATTACTTAAACTTTTGGGTTTGTCTTGGGTAGGTCTCGGCGAAAGAACCCTGAAAATGCCATAAAATTTATATACTTAAACGTTGTATCATGAATAGGAATGGCGAAAAGAAAAATGCCGAACAATCCAATAACTTTAAGAAAGTCAACAACTGAAGAAAAACTCTTTGGCATACTGGAAGGACTTGTAGGCTATTTATCAAATCTAATATATGAATATAAATCGAGAGTTCTCATAACAAAGGACGAATTGGAAGCAATAGACAAGTATTGCAATGAAATAAAGTTGATGCTGACAAATGAATTAAACTATGTATCTCAGTCATTCACGTTTACTATAACACGGGATGAATTGAGACAAATAATAATTGGAAACGAGGTTTTTGACCGACACGCCGTCAGCAGTTGGATTAACTATCTCCTAGCAAAACACTACATTAGACAAAATCCAACAAGCAACAGAACGAAAAACAACAAAAGAATGCCCAACTTAGACACCAAATACGAACTATCAGACATCCGCATATTAGTAAGATACAATGAATTAAAAACCCTTAAAACTTTGAAAACCATGATAACCACACACACGCCACAACAAACGCCACAACAAAACCAAACAACTTTAACTCTTTACGAGTGTGCTACCTCTGAGCACCAAGCGGAACTCAAGGGGAACTCTTCCTCTGTAAACCCTCTCAAATCCCCTTAAAAATCCCCTTAACTTCAACCTCAATGGGGAAGAGAGAAGAAACTTGAGGAAAAGTTTCTTAGTGAACACTATTCATTGAGGTTTCGTAGATGGGGGTCAGGGGGAAGAAAAAGGCTTTTTTTACCAATAACATCAAGTCCAAAAAGAAAGGTGTGTGTGTGGTTATCATTATTCCCCGACCAGTCTGGTTTTCTATGAATTTATTAAGCCTCTAAATTTTAAGCCTCAAACCGAACCTCAAAAAGTTTAAGATTCAATGAAGATTTGAAAACCTATTTGAAGTCATTCGATAAGCCGATTGATTCTTGTTCTGAGAAACGAAGGCAAAAAGTATCTAAGATAGTTTAGAATTGTGCGGATGGTCTTCAGAAAAAATTTCAGAAAATTATCCAAATTCAAAAGCCTCTATGTGCGTTTATGCTCGAAAGTTTACAGAGGATTAATTCGTATCAAACATTCATTAGACAAGAGGATAAGGCTAACCAATTTAGGCATAGAAACCCAAGATAAGCCCATCTCAAGCCTCAATTTTGAATCAAGCCTCATTAATCTGATATAGCGAAACTTCTATAAAAGTTTAACGGCTAATCGGGTCAAATTTAAGTAATTACTTAACTGAGAACCCGAATTCAAGCCAAGCAAATTTTAAGCCGATTTTGAGAAATCATTTCCCAAATAAAGGCATAAAACCAAACAAGCCAAAATCTCCCCCACTCTTTTGAAAACAAGCCCAAAAAAGCCTTGACAGTATGGGTTTAAACGTTTGGGATGGTTTTCAGGGTCTCCTCTAGTCGTTGTTGCTTTTCGGCTTCCGTCATTGGACGCCAAATCCAAGTTGTTTCATCGAGGACGTAAACTTCACCATTATAGAACTCTTTTAACATTTCGACTTGTTTTTGAGGCGTATAGACCTTGAACTTTTTCATTTTATTGGAGCAAATTTTTGAGCAAAACTTTTGAGACGTAGATGTAGGAACATAAGTTTGATGACAAACTTCGCAAGTTCTTGGTGGGATAGGTCTTCTCAAAGTTTTTTCCTCATTTAGTTTAGCCAAAGGTTGAGGAAGATGTGAAGAGACGAGCATCTTCCCGAAAGCCTTTGACGGTCAACTGAGCAGACTTGACAGGGCGTCCAGACCCACCTTAGCCTCACGGTTTAAGGTATCTGCTCAGTTTTATGACTTTGAGTTCCAGAGGTCAACTCCGATAACTGAACCATATTCACGGTTGAAGATTTTAAGCCAAATCGAGCAATATTGACAAGTTACATGATTTTGAATGAAAAAAGGGTCTCGGCGTTTGAGTCCCATTTTCATCGCTCTAAAAATTTCGCAGTCTTTATTCTCAATCGGTATAGCGTCTAGGTCTTCAAAATGTTCCTCTTTTATAGGCGTGACTTGACCTTTCGATTCTAAAAAATCTTGGAATTTTGGAGTTTTTCCTTCGCTTTTTTGTGCTTCTCGCCAATCTTCAAAGGATAGTTCTTCGCTCTTCATGCCATAGTTCAAGTTTCCCATGCCGATTTGGGTTTGGATTTTTTCCTCTTTCATTTTAGCCCTCATCTTGCGTTTTCTGAGTCTATCGTATTGCCTTCGTTTTTCAAGGTCTTTAAAGGGCAACTTTTGGCTTCTCCTTTTTGCCTTCTGGTTTGAACGGAATTTTAAAGGTCTCTTCTTTCGCTAATCGTAACTCGGCTAACGGAACTTCAAATTTCTCTTCTTTGGCAATGTTTAGACCTTCTAAAGTTATCGTTTTCACATATGGAACGCTTTTTTCATTGTCTTTTAACTCATAGGTCTCTCCGTTAATTAGTTTGAGGGTTCGTTTCTCTTTTTTCGGTTCTGGTTCGTCTTTGAGGTTTTTGAGGACAAGTTCCACATCACATTTAGGATTCAAGGCTTTGATACATAACAAGATTTTCCTTAACCGTTGATGCTGTTTTTCTTCTTTATAACTATAAAGAAAGATTTCTGGACAATTCTTACATAACCAATAGAAATTATCCAATTCTCTGTCAATTCTTTTTTGAATTCGGTTGAGATAGACCAGTTCTTTAACATATTCTCTTTCTGATTTTTTGTCTTCCGATTGGGATGACTGCAATTTCTCAAGCCATTTTTTCATTTCGTTGGTAATCAATCTCGAACACCTAACACTTTTTTGTTAAACTTCATGATTTCCATCTGTAAATCGTGAGATTTTTGGTTGTAGTCGAGGATTAAATTTTCAAGAAGTTTTCCACGTTCTAAATTTAAGGCGAAGGCTTTCTCATTTTGTTCGAGAACCGCTTTGTTTTGTTTGATGGTTTCTTCATAGATTTTGATGATTTTTTCTTCCCGCTCTTCATATCCCTTAAGCAGTTTTTCGGCTTCCGCTTCGATTTGCTTGGTTTTTTCTTCCGCTTTTGCGTGTTCTATGTGCATCGATTCGATAATTTCCTCTAAGCCTTTTTTGTAAAACTTAATGAGATTGTCGAGGGCATCCAATCGCTTTGAAAGTTCCAGTTGGTAAAGTTCAACAACCTCATGCATTTTTTGAACGAGAGAATCGAAAAGGTCATCTTGTTCTTGGTCTTCCATTATGGTCAACTCTTCATTAAATGGATTAGAATATGAGGTTCGGCGACAAATTTTCGAGAGGCAAATAACTGTCTTGCTTCATCATTCGATAACGGTCTAGTCTTTAGAATTTTCACGTAAGGCATCGGTTCGGAACTTCCCATAACCAAATCGGGTTTTATGCCTTCCGTTGTGCCTGAGATTTTGCACGTTAAGAATGTTCCACTAGGCATTTTTTGAAAGATGTGGGCATTCAAGTTTCTAGGTTGCGAACAATTGCACGGATGAAGGTCAAGAAACTTTTCCTCATCAAACTCAATGTCAACGAGAAAAATTTGATTAACGAAGTCTCCCGCTCCATAATGAGCGTCAGCGTCATATTTTCGCCACATCTTAACGGTCTGGTATTTCATTGCTTCTCCCTCTTTAGCGTCATTTCCCGCTCTGTCGAACTAGAACCCTTCATAACGGACTTGATTAAAAGTTCGTCTAAGATAGCCTTCGCCTTTGCTCTTTCCTCTGATGAATCTGCTCCGTTCATAATAGTTCTTAGGTCTTGAACCATTTCCTTGAATCCTTCCTTTGTGTCTGGATACTTCCGTTTGCTCCAATCACCTAAATCGCTATACTGTTGTCTAGTCAAGGGAACAGTTCCAGCACCAGCACTAGATTTTTTAGAAGTTCCTTGTCGTCCTTTTTGCCATGCCATAAGTTTTTCTGGGGTATCGATTTCTTCATCTTGGCATCCTAAAGAAGCCTTCTTATTTGCGAATTCCTTCTCCGCAACCATAACGAGTTTTGATTCAAGATTTCCTTTTTCAGATTCTAAGGCTTCTTTTTCCGTCTTAATTCTTTCGAGTTCCTCTTCCAGTTCCTTAACCTTTTTGTCCGAATCGCCTCTCTCAATTATGATTTTTTGACCTTCAGACATCTTAGATTTCTCCTTCTTCGTATAATGCCATAATTACGGCTATCGTTCTAGGACTCAAAGGTTCGTTAAAGGACATGACTTCTTGGACTTCTACGCTTTGAATTTCTGTGCCTTCTACTCCCGTCCTCACATATGGCGGAATCAACTGAAGTTTACGCATGACCATATCTTTGACTTTCAAAACCAGTTTTCCGCTTTCAGTTAGGACATATGAAGCGTTTCGGGCTATGCCGTCTATGCTGACGCCCCAACCCTTACGGATTTGCCTAACAACGCTTCCAAAAATTTCGGCGACATAGAAGATTTTCCGAACAGACCTATCTAACCATGCTTTTATGATTTTGCCAACCGAAGGACTTTTAGCGTGCATGAACCTTTTCAATATGCCCGTATTAGGGTCAATTTTTGTGGTGACTCCTACCTCAATAGGAAGACCAGAACATTGACTTGCGATATTCTCCATTTCCTCAATTGTGTAAAGACGGTTATTCCTAGAGATACCTTCCGATAAAAGAACGCCTTTGATTATCGCCTTGAACGGAGAACTTTCAGTAACTTCAACTGGTGACTCGAAATGAAAATCCATTTCTGAGACTTCGCTAACGATTCTCACGTTCACCATCTAACTTTTCACCTTTTTCTTTAGTTGAACCAATCCCGTTAGACTCATGCTTTTTTCGGGATTTTCAATAACTTCCTTGTAAAATTCATCTATAAGCGTCTCGTTTATTTTGCGTTCAGATTTGCCAAGTAAGTGGCTTAAGACCTTCAATTTCTCGTATCGGTCTATTCCAATCCTAATATGAGTAGATACGCTCATTTTAATCTCCGTTACCAATATTGTTGCCAAAGTATATAAGTTTTATGGAAGTTTTAAACGTTTTTTGATAAGCAAGGTCTAATCTGAGGTTTAATTTAAAAAAAGAGGGAATTAATTGCCTGATTTTACATCTGGCAACTATGGGGTTGTCCCAATTAGGAACTTGAGGATACCTTTGCTTTGGACTACGCCTAAGCCATACCGAACCGAACTCACCATAAAGGTTTTCTCGGCTTTTTCGTCTCTTTCACTCTTAGTTGTCAAGTTTCGCTTGTAAACAATCGTTGCGATAGTGCCATATTTCGTATTTGGTGGGAAGACGATTAATGCGTATGGTTCGCCGTCTAACAAAGGTGAGACCAGAACCCTACATCCCGCATACATTCCCGATTCGCCGTTTACGATTTCGCCTATCTTGTCAGTCGTATATCTCTGAGTGCTTATGAAATCTTTGTCTTTAAGGAAAACTTTTTCGGAATCTGGTGCAACAATCAAGAAGGGATTAAACCCATCTGGTATGAAGTTGTTGTTCTTCATAACGGCTAAAGCGTCAATAATGTCGCCGTATAGCAAATCGGTTGTCACGGTTTGACTTAGACCAGCACCAACAATGAACAAATCACGAACCGCAGTTTCTATGTAAAGACCAATTGCTTCGCCCATATTTCTTAGATTCAATCGAACCCAATCAATACGAGGCATATCTTCTTGAAGGACATCGCTTAACTCGACTGCACAATAGACAAGTTCGGTGACATCGACAGCGATATAACTTATCGTTTTATCGCTTGGTGAGTAACCGCTCTCTGCTAAGCCTTTTTCTGGATGTTCAGCGTTGACCGTTGTTGAGAACGCAGATGCGGATAACGGTGAGGCAACTGGGAAAACGAGCCGTCTTCCAACTTCGCCAACAAGAGACTTTTCGCTAAGCAATGGCGTCATGACTAAGGGAACTCTTGCTCCCTCAATTATCTCGTCTGAAACGACCCATGTTTTCAATTGGTCTGGTAGGTCACGATATTCGAGCACTTCCTCAATACTTATTTCCATTTTTCTATTTTCTCCTTTGATTATAGCCCAAAAATCTATGTTTACCGTGACTCCCTGAGACCTTTGAGCGAAGTCTGAGGCTCGTCACCTTTTAATCGTGATGAGGATTTGAAAATTCCCTCAAATCCTCAAAAGGGTCGATTTCTGGTTGACGCTTGAAATCGAAACGATATTCAACTTCTATTAATGAAACAAGGACTATATAAGTTTATTCTAACGGTTTCTGTTTAATTTTAGGCTCTTTTTGTGTTGATGTTTTTTCTCATTCATGTGAAATTTCGGCTTATGTGTCGAATTGACCTTTGAGGACAAAAAATATCGAACCCATGAACAGACAGAGGCAAAACTCAAAAATTTAAGTAATTACTTAAACTAGAAACTAAGAAAAAAAAGAAGAGGTTTCTCACATCGCTAAGAACATTATCAAGCCTATGATAGCCGTTATAAAACCGATAAGATGTCCGACCCCTGCCCACTCGCTAAGAAACAAAGCATCTCTTTGAAGTTTTAAATCCAATTCCTCAAGGCAATATTGACACAAGTAGCCAGTTCCGTCATGCTTCCTTTTACATTTAGGACAAATCATTTTCAAATCCCTCAAGTGAACTCTTTAATGATTTTATGCTTAATTTTTAACTTGTCTTCGATTACGGTGAACCTCTCGTCTGTATCTGCTATCATCTTGTTTAATCCATTTTCTAATCGGTCAATCTTTTCAAGTAAAACCGTGATTGTCTTACTGCTCTGTTCGATTTGCTTTCGCAACTCTTTATTTTCTTCTTGGATTTCTCTGATTCTTCCGTTCCCATTTCCATTATTGCCAATTGAAAGTTTAGGTTCGTTCTGAGCATACATTTCTTTAACTTTCTCAAAATCTGTTCGTTTATAGGCTTCAGACATTGAACCGATTTCATGTCCTAACAAAAAGTCAACTATGCTATCGGGAACTCCATTATTCAGTAAGATACTTGAGAACGATTCTCGAAAACTATGCGAACTAATTGGATTTCTTCCCTTATCCTTCTTACTTTTCAAATAGCCCATACGAACCGCTAAACTTCGTAAGAGGTCTTGAACTATATCCGTAGTCATAGGTTCAAACTCTAGGCTTTTAGTTCCCTCTTTAAAAAACAATGGCGTGTTCTCTGAGAATTTGAAGCCTTTAGCCTCAATATCTCTGATGTAAACTTTCAAACTCTCGATTGCATCTCGACCTATGAAAGTGTAGAATTGAGTATTGGAAGAGGATGATTTCGGTCTTTGAATTAGTCTATTTTCATCGCTTGGAATTCGCATCGGACTTTCATCTAGTTCTAAGCCTTTGGAGACATCGCCATATGTGAGACCGCATAAACTAGAACAATCGAGACCACTTTGAAATAGAACTTCCATGATTGCACGGTCTCTTAATGACTTAGTTGTGTCTAAGAATTGCCTCAATAATTGTGGCGTGACTCTTATCCTATGGTTTTCGGCGTGAGGCTTCGGCAATCTCGACTTTTTCTTTAACTTCACAAAAATATTGAATGTGCCATAAAAAGACCGCATACTTTGAACGCTTGTGTTCGCATACCATTCAGATTTCCCTAAGTCTTTCAAGTAAGAATAAAAACCTAGAAGCCTCTGCAAAACAATGTCTTGTTTTTCCCTTTCGTCTCTTTTTGAATCCTCTATGGCTTCGTCTATCATCGCACTTGCAGACAAACCAGTAAACTTAGCGTAGTTCCGAAAAGCAGTTTTATAAGATTTCCTAGTTCCCTCTTTGACAATCGAGGACATCCAACGCTTTAATACTGGTTCTTCCCAATCTACATCATTCAACATTGAAGGTCATGTATAAGTTAAACTAAGTTGCTTATAAAGGTTGCTGAGGACATGGGAAAATTAAAATTTAATGGTGTTGTACATGAGATTTTCTTTCTTCTTTTCTTTACTGCCAGCTATACCTGCTCCATATTTCCTTTCTTCTTTCTTTGTTGCTCTTAGTAGCCTGCTCTCAGCTTACTCTAGCCTGAAGTAGTCTAGTCTTGCTTGCTCTCAGCTTAATTCTACATGCTCTACTGCTCTCGTTAGAGAGCAGAGAGGCACAGATACCACTCCCGCATTCGCTCTCTTTCCAGCGCCAGCTCAGAGCTCTCTAGAGCCAGATAGAGCAGCACAAGAGAGCAGCGCGAGAGAGAGCAGTATTAAAATTTAATGCACCACCAGCGGCCAGTATTCTATATTTGGGCAAATAAACGATGTAAATACGCACCAAGCTAGCCACACATACTAAGAACTGTAAGAACGGACTACGATTCCGTGGGGAATAAAGTCTTTATATCCGTACGGGCAATAGTTGCTTTTATGACAGTCTTCGTGACTGGGGCAATCAGAGTTTCTGAGATCGATTGGTCTTGGCAACAATATATAATTGGGGGAAAAGATGTCGCCTAAAAGCTTCTGGATAGATGGAATAGCTGCTCCATATTCAACTCGAGGAGAGCGTGTATGGAAACAAACTATGATGCAAGTCATTCCTTTCTGTGATATTAGATTCAAAAAGCAAATTAGGATTGATAATAAAGGAAGTAGGGGAATTGGTATAGAGACATATAATTGTAGATGGAGGTGATATTTTGGGTAGGATTGAAAAGTCGATTGAAATTAAGGCTCCACCAGAGAAAGTCTGGGAAATGCTTGCTTTGGACAGGTGGTCAGAATGGATGGACGGATGGAAGAACGCGGAGTACACTTCTGAGGTGCACACTCCAGAGGACAAGTATAGAGTGGGTGCATCCGCCCACATAACTGAGCACGCCGCGCGAATTCGCATAAAATATGATTTTGAGATCACGGAGAGCCTCGAAAACGAGAAGATTACGTTTCGTTCGAAAAGTAAGGGATATACCTTGATAACATATATCTTGAAACCCGTAGAGGAGGGAACTAAACTCACTTATACGATAGACTATGAAATGCCCTTGGGGACTCTCGGCAAGTTCCTCGACAAATTGGGGCACAGATCAGGCGAAAAGAAAGTCGAGAAAGAGTTAAAGAACTTGAAAAGCATTCTGGAGAAATAGATGCTTACACGAAGGCAACAACTGTTAAGTGTTATGAAAGAGAATAATCATTGATAATAAAGGGCGTGTATTATGTCATTGGAAGAGAATAAGGCTGTTGTTCGCAGGTTGGTTGAAGCCTTCAATAAACAAGACCTATCAATAATGGAGGATTTGGCGGCATCTGACTTCGTTGACCATACGCGCCGGTTGCGGGGTTGGGAAACAATGAAACAATACGATGGTTTACAAGCACTTTCCCGATTTCCACGCGACCATTGAGGACATTATTGCTGAAGGAGACAAGGTGTGGGTTCTTGAAAAATGTACGATGACACATACAGTCGAATATCGGGGTATTGCTCCAACTGGCAAGAAGCTTACCGAAACGTTAGTTGAGATCTTCCGCATAGTTGATGGCAACGTTGTAGAATCATGGTGCGTCGAAGACGAATTGGATTTCCTCAGAAAATTAGGTGTCATCGAATACACAGAAAAAGCAAAGAAACTCTTTCCAGAGGATGTTTCGTACTCGAAACCAGAAAAAGAGGGGAATAGTGGGAACTAAAGGGTAATTTCGCGAAGGGTTTCGTCATAGTGCGTCTTAAAGTCCATGAGTTCTCGAATTTCATCTGCGAGCCTTGTTAACTTTTCATCCTTCTCTACGATCGCTAAGAACTTGTCCCATGCGCCAAGGTCCTTGAATTCAATATGCATTTGGTACAATCTTCTGTTTGCACCGATCCAGTGGTGTCGATAGAATTTCGGAGACCCAAGTCCTGCTGTCTTGGCTGAATCGAAAAGCTCCTTAGTCTTCTTGACAAACTCCTTTTCGCTGACGCCGTCCTTCAAGTTGTAGTACGTTATCATAAGGGGCATTTCTGGCTTCACCTCACACTTAGAAAGTACGGGGTGGTATTTATTTTTAAACGAGAAACCCAGAGGCACCTGTTGGAGAGATATCTTATAGACCTCTGAGAGCATCTTCAAACAAAAAAAGGTAGGAACTTATCAGAGATTATAAATAGCTAATATGATTCTCTAGTTCAAAAGAGATTTAGCTCCGAGATCACCGCTATTTCTTTACTACTTCTTTTTCCGCACAGCCCCCTATATCATGCCCAGAATGGGGCTCAACTAAGACTTTGCGGGATGGGATGCACAAGTCCAGAACTGGCGTGATCCAGAGATGGATCTCCCGAAACTGTGGATATCACTTCAGTGATCCAAGCCTAAGCAATAAAAAGGAGAAGGACATACTTTAACATGCCAAATATGCGTCTCGGAAGCCGAGGCGAAAAACTTGGCCGAAGTGGAAACCCGAATTGAGAAATGGGCTGCGGGAGCCACATCGACAACAAACGTAAGCGCCGACCTCAAGGGCAAAATCATTGAGTTCCTTTGGCATCTGAAGAAAGAAGGATACAGCGAACAGACGATCAAAACCTAAACGACAAAGCTCTGAAAAACGTGCGGCTCTACGATCTCCGCCATTACTTTGGAGCAATGGCCTACGCATGGACAAAAGGGGTATCCTCTGGGTGAAGGATCTACACGAAACTAATCACCTACCTAATAAACGAAGAATACATCTGCAGAGCAGCAGAAAATGTGGATGAGGCCCAAGAGCTCATCAAAGCAGGGCTTGAGAAACACGATGAATTCAACGGTCTACACCTCTACCGCAAACGGAAAGCATGGATAGAAGGGTCGTGGTCCGGTGAAAAAGGGCCGGAGTCCAGTCAAAAGGGGCCGTGGTCTAGCTTGGTCTAAGATTCGCGCCTGGGGCGTGCGAGGTCGTGGGTTCAAATCCCACCGGCCCCATTTTAGAGATTCCCGCCCCTATGAAGGCTCAAATCTTCAACACTGTTTGGCACATCAGAAACTTAAGCCCAAAAACTCAGAAAGGATATGCAAAGCAACTTAGAATCCTAGCAATCAAAGTGAACTTGAATAATCCATTAGAGACAGAAGCCTACATTCTCAATCTCAATTGCAAGAACAAATATAAGAACCACTTACTATCAGCATATCAGCATTTCTGTGAGGCAAATCGGATTAAGTGGCAAAAGCCTAAGACATTAGCAGTGCAGAGTTTTCCTGTGAGAATACCTACCGAAGAAAGAATTAATATGATCATCTCAAGTGCAACTCTAAAGTATGCTATATCTACAACCTTAGCAAATATGGGCTTAGACCTGATGAGATAAGCAAGATAACCTTGAGAGACCTTGACCTTGATAGGGGAGAGTTGACTGTCAGAACCTCAAAACTGGGACTGGAAAGAACTCTTCAACTGAAAAGAGAAAATTGACCAAACCATGTATATTATATTAATACTTGTTTCACTCAATTCCGCATAGTACTGTTTACGCGGTTTGCTTAGAAATATCCCAATTATTCAGGAACGGTGTCATATCTAGGTCGCTTCTTCTAACCTCCATAATCTTGCCATCTTTTATCGGCGAAAAGTATAGTTGCCATCTTTCTCCTTTCACCAAATCGAATTTCTCAGAGTTTTTGTCGAGCCAGAGGGAGGGCACAATCAAGTAGTTTATTTCTGCCCCATGTTTCAGAACGAAAATGTAAAAAACATTCTTCCCTTTATTTTCATCAAATGACTTCTTATTCAAGGTTTGCCAATAATGAGTGAATTTTCCTCTGCGCTGATAAAGTTTGCTCTGTTTCACCTGAATCAAAACAATTCGCTTTTCAATAATAGCGACAAGATCAATGCCCGCATCAACCAGAGGAATAAACACGTCATAACCCCGAGCAAGCAGTTCCCCAGCGACCAGCATTTCACCAGACTTTCCCCTCTTCGCCATTTCAGATCTAACTTTCTCTCTAGCCAAGCATCATCATCTCCAAATCCACAATCTCCGAACTGCATTATTTAACATAAACTATTTTGGATGATTGCCCCCAAAATAACGAGTTTAGAGCACTAACGGGGCCTTTGTCCGCTTGGATTGTACTACAGAAGATTGAGTAAACCATGTAATAATATATCATACTTGTTTCAGTCAATTTTCCATAGTACAAATCGTTAAGGCACCACGGGTTTTGTGTTCGGCTTTATCGAAGACCCGCTTCACCCTCTCCGGCCCTCATGGCCGCCTTTTTTAGGAATTGAAGGAATGTCGAGACCTTAGGTCCGCAACCCGCTATCAAATCGTCTAGTTCCTGCTCGGACGGGAATTGAAGTTTACTCTTAGCTATTTCCGCAATTATGTGCGGAGAGTGACATAGTGTGCAGTAAGTGTGACCGTAAATCTACCCAAAACATCCATACCCAGCAAGCCAGCAATTGCTGGGTTCTCTAGATCAATAACGTCAACATATTCAAGTTCTACGGGATAGAGTTTTCCTTTGGATGTACGGAACATAACTAGAACGTCACGCAATAAATATGGGGTTTTCGGTCCGTTCGCTGTTTCCACAGGCTCGCCCTCTTCTAGACCATCGCAGTCGATTCCAAGAAATTCTGAAAACACCGTTGTTTTGCTAGCACCGGTATCGACAACCAGCTCCAGAGGCTTTACTAGTTCCAGGTGAGGACAAATCAGAAGACATGGAATCCAATGATGGCCAACAACCTTAGGACCTCGGATTATCATCGGCCCTAGCCCTCACGCTGTTCATACAAGCAGTTTGAGTGGCTTCCGTTTTACAAACTCTATGGTAACCTTGTCTAGGTCGATGCTCTTCTCCTTCAATTTTTCTTTCAGATCAGTTAGGTCTTTATCGGTTAGGACTACTTTCCTTTTGTAGACAGCTATGTACGTATCTGGGAATTTCCTCTTTAGATCGTCGATGTTTGCGTTAATCCATCTAGCATTGCTTATAAACAGCTTGAACTTCCGATTGAGCTCGTCTTCTCTTTCAGCCAAGACCCGAGAAGTGACCATCTACGTGTCACCCTATCATACTCTACGAAAGATGCATATATTACTTGTGTAGCTTCATAGAGGCCAGGAGCAACTTCAACGCTTGTTTCTGTTCGTGGATTCTGTCTTCAAGATACTCTATGTCTCTTTTTAGCTCTAAATAACTTGTTTTTACCGGCATGTATCGCCCAACTATTTTTTGCCCCTCGGCCGTCAGGATGTATTTTATTCTAGGCTTCCTTCCTCGCTTCACCAGAAAGAGCTTACTTTCCACTAGCCCTCTCCTTTGTACTTCGCGCAGTCTGGCCAAGATCGTGTTTGGACTATGCCCACCTCTTCTTAACTCGATGAAAGACCTCGGGCCTTCACTTAGCATTAGCAGCAGGTCAAAAGTTCCCTCTTTGAGTAAAATATTTTCCACGCTTTCGTCAGAACCCTCTGTTTTCGCAAACTCTCTTAGAGGCTTCTCCATTTTTCACTTCCCCATGGAATTAGTACATGTATACTGAAGTATATAAATATTTTGGGAACGATTATACCAGATCTTAGTTGTTCTGCAAAGATGCTAACGTACCACATGCAAACTAGAAAGAATGAGGGAATCTGCGGGTGATATCTCCACTGGGGGCGGGTTCAAATCCCACCGGCCCCACTTTAGAGATTCCCGCCCCTGTGAAGGCTCAAATCTTCAACACTATTTGGCATACAAGAGATCTAAGCGAGAAAACCCAGAAAGGCTACGCAAAACGACTAAGAATATTGGCAAGATATCTATCATCGAGTCACCGGACACGAGACGCAATCTGTAGCGGGGCTACTAATAATGAGGCTAAGTTTATATCTATCTGGGGATCGTTAGTTTGGCGTATGTGGTGGAGCGCAGAATGGTTGAGGTTTCGGTTTTAGTGGATCGCGTGTCTAAGGCTACTGGGGAGTTGAGGGATCAGATTGTGGCTAAGGGCGTTATGGAATACCTCAAGTCTTCGCTACGTGAGGTCAACGCCGAGATGATTGAGGTCTGCAACAAATATAAGGTCGCCTCGGCGAAGGATTTGGAAAGGAAATACGAGAGTGGAGAACTTGAGGAAGAAGGTAGCTGGCGCGACTTCTTCAGGCTAAGCCACTTAGAAGAGAGGAGAGACACTTTACAGAGGCTGCTAGAGGATACAACACTTGAGTAGAAGAGAGGTCTACAAGCTTATTTGCACGATCGCCGGAAGAGACTATGCAGACATCGTGGAAAGAACGAGCTTTGATGATGAAAGCGCCAGAATCTACTTCACTGATGGAAGCTTTCTTGAAATATGGCTGTACAAGCATGAGGACCTCATGAAGCGATACGCCTTTCACTGGGAAAGGAGACATATCAACGGAAGCATGTTCAGGCACAACAACACTCCTCATGCTCGATGGAAGAGTGTCGGAACGTTCCCGAAGCACTTTCACTTCGAAACTGAGTTAAACACCATCGAAAGCCACATCCCCAACGACCCCATATCCGCTACCAAATATTTCCTAGACTTTGCAAGGGAATTTCTAGAAAAGAGAAGGCTCGTCTAA
>Ga0315310_10001401_pt1 | contig 15253 bp, 11 predicted proteins | sample TDP5_MG_FD_203630 | JGI IMG/M metagenome (GOLD analysis project Ga0315310, IMG submission 203630) | Freshwater sediment microbial communities from Lake Towuti, South Sulawesi, Indonesia - TDP5 | ecosystem: Environmental > Aquatic > Freshwater > Lake > Sediment | place: Indonesia: South Sulawesi... | reverse complement strand
TCTATCCAAATGAGAAATGTTCTTACAGGCGTCGAAAAATAATGTGCGACACTCATCGAACTTGTCTTGTCCAATAATGCAGAAAGAGTATAGGAATTTTACTCCGTTTGAAACAGCCCTGGCAAGACCTTTTCCAGTTTTAGGCAGCCTAACAGCTCCAAATCGGCTACTCTTGAAGGTGCAGTCCACGTTTTTCTTTGATTTGACAATGTTTTCCAGAGTCTTCCTGTTCTTCATAAATTCTGAGCGTTCTTTCCTATAGGAGGAGCGTGCCACGTTGCGGTCGTCATAGAGAGCGCATATGTCTATGTCTGAGTCTGGAAAACACAGTCCGTGTGTTGTTGACCCAAACAATATCACTGCGGATTTTCGCAGTATTGGGAAGTCTTTTGGGAACTTTAGCCCTGTTAGAAGCTTTATTCTCTCATTTCTTTCTTTTTCACATTCCATTAGAATCTCGAATTGGGTCTTGTCAAACACTGGCAGCCGACCCTGCTGAAGAAGGTCCAACTCCACAAATAGTTACTGCCATTTTTCCTGTAAGAACTTTGGAATATCAGATGAGTCTTTCGGTCCCACCAGGACTTCCCAGCCGCTCAGTTCTTGAATTTCTCCGCTGAGTCGGGCTGCTTTCCCGGGGATTATGAGTTTCTTGTGCTTTACTTTTTCCTCAATTTTTGTTTCCTTTAGGGCTTCGGTGACCTTGTCAGACGTTAACTTTCGTCCCGCAACCGAACTGTCAACAGCTAATCCCTCAGTGTCAACCACGATAAGATAGCAGTCTATGCCCGACGATTCGATGTCTGAAGCAACAGTGTAAAACGTGAGTGCAAAATTGGTCGTCATCAGCACTGGCGAGTTCTCGTTCGGTTTTCCAAAAGTTTTGACTCCGGGTTCTACGGCTACTGGCTTTCGTGGGTCTGTGTAGATGTTTTGTCTCAGTATGGTTGTTGGCAGGAGCACCCATCCCTCGGCGCTGTGCATTATAAGCATGTCCGCATATCGTGTAATCAACATGGAAGCAATGTAAGCCTCATTCCACATGTTAACCTCTGGAATATCCGAGTGTTCCACCCAAGCCGTTATGGGTGTACCAATCAGAGGGAAGCCGAGTAAATCGTCACCCTTTCGGCACGCAGCCCGCCGCAACATAGTAAAATTACTTACAGTGTCAGATATTCCTTCATTTGGAAAGGTTCCAGGGTCAAGCACAAGATCCTTGACACCGTATTCAATAAGAGTCTTAGCCAACGACCTCAGAAGCTTAAGGTCATTCGGCGCGAAAACAGCCAGTGGGCAGTCATACATAAGTGCGAGTTCAGCCATGTCCTTCCAATTGTCCGTGGTCGCTGCATAAATCAACGGCCGACTTTTTGGAGCAAATTTCAAACCCGCCTCAAGCACCTCGGCATGAAAAGAACAGAGGATAAGTGGCAACTTCGTGTTTTCTACAACTTTCTTCACCGCAACCTTGAACTTTTCAGGGTCGTTAGAGGTTGACCTCACCGCAATCATGTTCAGCGTTAATTCCCTGCCAATGTAGATGTAGGAGTAGCCCTCGGTTTTCTTAACTCTCAAGAGCAGTTCTTCGTCGGGCATTTCGTCAGTCACGTCGATTGCAATGGGTGTGGGATTGTGATACGTGAACTCATGGCGGTACATGACTAGTTTCCCGCCGACTTTTACGGCTTTGTCACCCGCGCCAATCGTGACCTCTTTCACCGGCGGCTTGACCATGTCCCAGAGTTTTTGATACGCCTTCTGGTATTGTTTTTCTTCAAGAAGCGGAGTGCACATTTCTAGGACGATTTCTCTGTTGACAAGTTTTGTTGCGAAAGCCATGCAGTTTTCTAAACCGCATTTCTTGCAGTTGGTCTTTGGAAGAAGCATGTAAACGTCTATTGGGCTGAGTTCTTTTATGCTCACTTTTTCACTCATGGCGTTTTTCACCATTCGCTCTAAATCTTCATGGTAACCCAATCTGCGATTTGCTCTGGTTTGCCTCTCGCTGCTCCCGTGGTCAGCTTGCTGATTACATCTTTGACGGTTTTGACTGCGGCAGGGTGCATCATCATAAAAACGTCAACACCCGAGAGTAATAGTGTGAGCGCCGTAACCGTTTCCCATATTGGCCCGCGTAGCTCCCGTGGTCCCCATTCGGGCGCCATTTTCATCCACGCTTCCCGAGCAGCCCAGGCGTTTGTTGTGCCCGATGACAAGGGGTGTTGGAGCTCCGGGTCTCCTAGTAAGGCTGAGAGTCGCGCGCGTTCCATAATTGTAAACGCGTAGTCAAGTCCATATCCCAGCGCGGCGGTGGTCGTGTCCATTATGATTTGTTCTCTGGGGAGGAACTCGTACAGCCTGCGGTTGAGCTCTCTCGCGTGGTTTAGGTCCATCGATGTGAAGGCTAGAGCCACGTGTCCGTGTCTTTTCACAAGCTTTGCAGACCTCTCAATGTCCATGTCTCGAGTGATGGAACTTATCAGCACCCTTTCGCCTTCTGCAACCGCGGCTGCCTTTTCGAATACCTTTAGGTCTTTTTGTGGGTCGCCGCAGCCTCCGACCACAACAGGCACGTCCACTGCTTGAAGCACGTTTTCCACCGTTAATGCTGCCTCTTTCGGCGGAGTGTCTTTCAGAAGCGGGTCGGTGCTTACCAAGTGTAATGTTATCATCTCGGCGCCAAACTTGTCCACCGCAAGCTTTGCCCAAGCCGCTGGATCTTCAGCTACTTCGTCAACATGCATCTTGACAGCCTTTGCTAATGGAATCTTCATATCGAAAACGTCAAGAGTTATAGCAGGAGGATGAGGAGTTTGATTCTCGAACACGTAGTAGGCGGGAGACCTTTCCCCACCAATTATAACTGATCTACCGCGTGTTCCGCCCTCACTTTTGGTGGCGCCCAACTGCACTTCCACGATTCTTCCCAGATAAGTTTCGACTGGGGGGACGAAATCAACCTCAATTATGGTGGAGGGTTTGACAGCCTTAGGTATGGTTGGAGGCACAGCAGCTTTGGGTTGGGCAGCGATTGAAGAGGGTTGAAGCCAGATTTCGAGGTCACCGACATCTAAGTCCACGTCTTCGAGTTCCACTTCTTGAAGCTTGCTCAAGATTTCAAACAGTTCCGGACTGAATTTTAGAAACGCCTTCTTCTGCTCTTCCTCCCTCTCCCCCAAGTTTTTCACCTCTTCCTCTCGGCTTTCTCAGCGCGTATGATGACTCTCTTGGCGTGAATCTTGGCGTCTTTCAGGATTATTTTGAACCCACCTGCGGTGATGGGCAAAGTGGGTAATTCAACAACAGGCACGCCTGCTGGAGCCTCAACCACTTCGGATACAACTTCAACGGGTTTCGCTCTCCAACGTTCTACAACCGGATGAGCACGCGCTTCCAAGAACGTTCTCAAATCGTCTACGGTCTTCGCCTCGTTCTCGGTTGCGATCTTGTCTAGCAGTTCTTTAGGTATGAAGTCTTTGACTCGCTCCTTTATACTCTGGGGCATCCAGGCAATACGATTCCATCCACCGTCGGCCTGTAAGAGCTTCGGCGACCTCATGTATTCTACAGATAACCCATGGAAACCGTCAACTTGTCTGCCTCCCGCAGTCGAATCCGCAATTGTGGAGAAGGGCAGGCCATTAACGGTTACTTCCTTGCAGCCTCGGTGAACGATTCCAAAACCTTCAACCTCTGGAATGTAAAAGGCAACAGCTTCGAAGCAGCCACACGAGGTGTGGGGGTACCCAAAACCAGTGTATAGCCAGACACGTGTGATTTCGCCCAGTGACTTCTTTTTGACGGTTTCGTTTACACCCGAATACTCGCCTTTGACTGGGTCGATGAGCTCTCCCTTGTCTATCTCATACACAGGACCTTTTGGGTCAACTCTAGCTGTGGCTCTGGCGTCAAACCAACTGATCGACCCACAGTTAGAGTATCTCTGAGGGGTGATAACGCAGACGTGTGTCGGAGCAAACGATTGGCAGAGGCTGCACCCGTAGAACTTGTCAACTTCTTCGTCTTTCAATCCTCTAGCCTTAGCGTCTCGAGCCTCATAGATTTTTAATGCTTCTTGATACATTTCCTTGACTTGGGCGGGTTCTGTGATAAACGTGATCTGTATTTTCTCGATAATCGGCAATTCGTTTTTATAGAGCCGCTGCAGAACCTTCCCAACGTATGTAAATGAGTCGAATCCCTTCTGGAACGACTTCTTGCTTAGGCGCAGCCAAATGTCGTAGCGTTGGTTGAGGTGCATGAACCCTTCGATGTAGTTGCAGAAGGCGTGTATTCTGCGTTCCACAACGCTTTCTAATCCTTCTTCGAGTTGTTTCCCAGCGACCTCAACGAGAATGCCGAATGGATGAGAGCTTCCAACAGGCATGTCCTTGATGTCTGGTCCAACGATTATTATTTTTCCGTCTTCGACGTCGTCTATGCTCTTAACTCTGGCCAGTTCAAACTTGGTGTCTATGCGTTCGCCTCCTAACTCAACCTGTGTGTCCTTGAATCGAATCCGTTCTCCCTCGTAGATGACGCCAACGTCGACAGGTATGTCCTTAAACATTGACATCCTCTTCACTCTCCTCCCAATTTTCCAATAATGACTTCAAGATTCTGAGCCCAATCCTCAACCGAGAGGTTGGGGAAAGACCAAGACGCGTGCGGATGGTAGTATTTGTCTAAACTAATTGTTTTTAGGTTCTGACCGAAGTGTTTGAGTCCTGAGAAAAGAACCCATTCCACATAGTATGTGATGCCCATAAACATGGCGAGGTCATATTGTCCATTTCCATCTAATCCTTTCCACTCAGAATCGACGAGTCGGTTGGCTATGTCCACAGCTGGCATGAAGGCTGCGGGTTGAAATCCTTTCTTCACGAACTCGCCTACAATGTGCGCTGTAGCTACTGTTGGGATTTTGCCTGCCTGTGCAATGCGAATCGCGTAGTCGATGAGTGTGTTGTCTTTGATTTGAGTTTCAGGGGCTTCGTGTCCAACAATAAGTAATGGACGTTTTGCCTTTTTGACCATGGCGACTACGACTTCTGGTTTGGTTATGACGAGAGCCTTTGTGGGTCCTGGAATTTCTGCTTTTTGCCAGGGTTCAGCTGTTGCCATCTTATGTTTCCTCCTTCCTCTTTCTGATCATTCTGGGTAAGAGTGTTGGGTCTGGGATTCTGTTTTCCTTCCACTTTTTCTCTTGAAGTATCTTGTGAATTTCTTCCTTCATGGTTATTGGTATGTCCAACTCATTGCGGACGAAGAGGTTGATATCGTCTGGTAGTGTTCCGTAGAGTCGTTTGTGCAAGTCAATGTAATGCGTTAATTTGATGGCTCTTCCTCTCGTGGTGTCGTTTGGTCGCATGCACAGTTTGGCTATCATCACCATAGCCTCTTCCTTTGACTCGGCCGCGTAGAAAAGATGCTCAGGTGCTGGACCAACGTAAACGCGGTCGCCGGTCCGCGCATCATAAACGTACCAGTCTTCTTCACGGTCTTTCCGCCCTAGGAGCATGCGGCGATACTTTGAGCCGTGAGGACCAACTATGACCGGAACGCCGAGTCGCCAGAACCCTGCGCCTATTGCTGCTGCCTTTTGCGAGTACGCACCCCATGCTAGACCGACTGCGCCAACACGATTGTGGATGTAATCGGCGATTTCCTCGTAGTTTGCGCGTAGGTTTCGCTTGGCAAATATGTTAGCGATTTTGATGGCTGCGCCGGCTATGTGGGAGTTGGCGACGCAGGAGCCTACGTTGACTATTCCGCCGGCTTCAAAAGAGCCTGGATATATTTCGTATAGGGTTTTGCCCTCTTCGTTCTTGTACATGGCTGCGGTCATGGCGGCGCAGCCTGACGTGACCACGATGTATCGGCGATTCGCGAATTCTTGACAAATGTCGATTACCTCTTTTCCGCCGTGTGGATAATTGGAGCATCCTACAACTGCTAACACGCCTGGAATTTCGCCGAGGACGATTGGGCTGCCTACATTTCGTATTTCTACGTCCTGTATGGCGCCCCTTCCAGATCTAATCTTGAATTTTTCTTCTTTGAGTTTCTTCTCTCCTGCTTTCACAATGTAGCTGTGTATGGGTAAGTTTATTTGGCACGCGTTTTCGCAGCGTCCACAGCCTACGCAGATGTCGTAGAGATTTGCCAGCGCGTCTAGATTGCCTGTTGAAGCGTCTGCGACAGCCTCCATTATGTGTAGGTCTTGTGGGCACGTTCTTCGGCAGTCGTTGCACTTTTTGCAGGTTTTTGCTCCAGCGATTATGTCTTCGATGTTTGGAATGGCCTTGAACTTTTGGCGGTTGGGTGCAACCTTCACCGCCGTTCTAGCCACAACTTCTCCGACCTTTTCCGGGTCGAGGATAAGCACACCTAGGGCCTTTCCTTCAACTAGGTCATTTACGATTGTGTCAACCGGGTCGTTTGTTCGGTTCGGTAGCCCCATGCAGTTTTTCTCGCTTGTGACGACTACTGGCGCCTTGATTTTTTGTGCTTCAAGTAGGCTGTCTGTTCGTACGCACTGTTCGTCTAGTACTACCACGTCTGGGAGTCCGCTTCTGATGAATCTGAGTTGCCACGATATTGGGCCGATTATTTTTGCCTTTGGATTATAACGTGTGACGTCGTGTGCCGTGCAGCAGAGGCCGCAGACTTCTACTTCGTCGTGGAGTCCGTTTGCTTTGAGGTAGTCAACGATTCCCGTGGCGGGTACAACGTTGTGGCCTATGCAGAGTATCATGGGTTTTTGAGTGTCTACTGTTCCGTATCCTAGGTCGACTAGCGGTGCTTCTGGGTCGGCTTTTGGGAATCCTAGTGCTGTTACCTGTGCTATGTCGGCTACTTCTAGTCCTATATGGTCTATCATTCCTGTGTGTAATACTTTGGATTCGAAGTCTATGTTGTGGCCCTCTTGGCCGGTGTGAGTTGAGGAGAGCAGGTTTGTGATCTGGTTTTCACAGTAGTCTAATACTTCTTCCAGATCGCCGAGGGTTTTGGGTCTGATGCCGCAGACAAGGCGGGTTATTGGCGCTTCAACTTGTATATTGATTCCGCCTATGTCTATTGGGAAGTCGTGTCCATACTTTTCTATAAGGTGTTCAACCATGTGGCGGGCGTGGGCTGTGTGGGTGGAGGCGCCGATTAGGCAGGCGAGCAAGACGATGCGGGATTGCTGCGCGGCCATGTTGATGCCGCAAGCGCCTCTTTTTCCAGCGGTTAGGTCGCATTTGCCGAAGGTGCATAGGCAGCAGACGTCGCAGTATGGCATGTAGAAGGGTTTGTAGCGTTGCAGGAGTTTGTGGTCCCATTCTCGTAGGGCGGTTATGCTTGGAAATGGTGTTGGTCCCATTTGTTCGGTCCATGTTTCTGTTATTAATCGTCCGACAGACAACTGTAGGTCTTTTATGGTGGCGGCCTTGGTTTGGAGTTCCTTAATTCTTAATTCAACGTTCTTTCTGGACAATGTGAATGGCACGCTTTTAAGTGTTGAATTTAGTGAATAATCCTAGTGACGCTTATAATCTTTCTGCACTATGATAAAGTCAAGGCTTTAGTGCTGTCTTTTAAATTGTGGTTGCGGAGCTAAGGCTCTTTCGAGTCTGTCCCCTTCGGTTTTCTATATGGTGTTCGGTGTTCGTATTATGGGGTTGATTCTGGTTGGTGTTCCTTGAGGAGTTGTGGCTGTGTGCGTGTTGAAATGGACATGCGCCTATAGTGCCATCATCAAGCAGTGCATGGTTGCCAACGTGAATGGAAGCAGGATGCTAGGGCACAGAGCAAGCGGTTCTGGATATCGGCTGCTATACCAATAGTGTCAATAGTGGTTTCAGGGGTCATTTCTATAGTTGCCATGATTATCAGTCAATCAAAATGGCCTACCGAAAAGAACTTCGAGTAAGAGCAATATACTGCTGAGGCTTGTTTCTCTCTGTTAAGGGTTTTAAGCGTGAATCTTTCATTCATTAGGGCATTGAAACAGTGCGTGCTCGGTGATGGCCTATTTCGGATGAGGCTTCGCGTTATTACACGTTGCTTCGTGACCCTGCTAGGCGTAAGATTATTGAGTTGTTGGGTGAGCAGGGCAAGATAGGCTTCAAAGAGCTGCGCAGCAGCCTCGGTCTCGGCGTGGGCACTGTTTACTATCACTTAGACATGCTCTCTGACTTCATCACACAAGACAAGAGCCGAAAATACGCCCTAAACGACCGCGGACAACTTTTGTTCAGGTCGCTGACCGAAGGAAGAGTTCCCGCCGCCCTGAACGCGGGCGAAGCCATGAGCCATCGACTGGGACGCTGGCTCTTTCTGTCCCCCGTCTTCTTTAGAATGACGCGTCTAGAGTTGTTCTTGCCAGTTTCGATTGCAGTGTTGTTTCTCGGCGCGGCTGGTTCAGCCCTCGCCAGAGTTGAACCCGTGTTTTTCTTCTACTTTTCATCAAGCCTTTCATTTGAAGGCAGTGCTGTAATGTTCTTTTTCTCTTGGATTGGGCTCTTCCTCCTAGCCGAAGTTCTCTGTTACCTCTTGTTTAGAAGAACAGGCGGCGACCTTCAACTGTTCGCTAGCCTGAGCTTTTCATCTCTGCCCTTAGCCATATTTCCCTACGTTCACATGGTGATTCCAGCCATTGCCTCTCGATATGTTCTCCTTGTCTTACAAGTGTGGACTCTGCTGCTGATCTCCTCTGCCCTGTCATTCGGTAAGGGCCTGCGCCTCGACCGCTCAATCACAATCAGCCTGATGATACTATACTTCAACATCGCCTTATTGATTCTTCAAGGACGTCTCACGTAAAGTTCGGGTTTTCTCGAACAGTCCCGGCAAAAACATTCGAGGTTTGCCGAAACGATTTGAATAAAAACCTCTTTTTCATCCGTATTATTGTTGAAACAGCCCAGAAAAAGCAGCAAAGGAGAACTGAAAAGGTAAGACGCAGTGGAAAATAAATGCACTGGAATTGGAAAGGCTTGGAGGAGTTTGACGCTTTTCCGCCTCTGCGTATTGTGATCTCCTTTCTCTCCTCTCTCACCAGGCTCCTCCAAGCCCCAAAGATCCTTCAAAAATGTTTTGACCAGCATTTGCCGACTTTATAGGGCGCGGCGAATAGAGTAGTTGACGTTAACGTGAACAGAACCGCGTTGGATATAGACTTGCCAAGGAAAACGCTACAAAATCTGGTATTTTACCTACATTTCACAGCAGTTCTAGAAAAAAGTTCGGGTTTTCTCGAAACGATTCGGTTAAGAACGACTTCTCTAACGCATTTTTCGGTGGAAAACTTGAAAATGAAGAAAAACTGGTCTGCAACTACGTTTCTGACCATTCTTTTGGTGTCTTTGGCCACTCCAATGCTTGCGTTGCCTACATCAGCTCTGGATGATCAAGAAGAAGAACCCGAAGACCTGAAGCTTGTTTCGATCGACCACTGGTTCAAACTCGAAACAGACATTGTTACAGTGCTTTTCCCACGTGAAGGACAGAAACCCATGTTCATCTGGTGGTACACCAAGGCTCCAGACATGATTTACGCAGTCAAGTATCAGGGATTAATCGAGTACTTCGCCTTTGAACATACACTGATTGGTTTCGAGAAACCCGAATATTACAATCACCTACGAGAAGCATGGCATGAAAGATTTGAAGAGATGTACATGAAACCGGAAGAGGAACGTTGCGTGGCCATGGGCCAAATGGGGATGACAAAACTAACGATACTACAGCAAATAATGATGCAGATTGAGGCTCAGTGGCACAGACCCTTCTTCCCATTCGATGCCGCCAGGTGGAACCTCAGCGAAATCAAGAACATCACAAATCCTGAGGGAAAGAAAATTGGAGTGGCATTTGCGTTCACGCTGGTGGAAGTCCCAGAATGGATGCCTGGCTTTCAGTTTGCAGAGAACAACATCATGATTCGTGTGCGATTTTACAACGAAACTGTCGAAGAAACCGTGCCCGGCACTGGCAATAAGTACACCGTGAACGCTGGCGAAATGAAGATGGACTTCGTAGTCAGCAAATGGGTGTGGAACATCGATGCAATAAAGGACCTAATAACATACCTGAAAGAACACGACATAACTGTGACTCTTCCAGAAGGCAAGACTAGACTGGCATTGTGGGTCAACTTGGCGTCTATAAACATAACAAAACTCGCACTAGCTGAGGATGAACCCGAAGGAATTGAGGAACACTCAACCGCCTCGCACATGGAAATCGAAGACACACACGAAGATATCAGAGAGAACATGACAGTTACAGACGAAGAGAAACCCATAGTTGCCGAAAGACCTTGGTGGGTGCCATGGCAGCCTCGAGAAAAACCAGTGATTAGTCTGAGGTTTGCCACTGAAGACAAGACGCTGTTAGGTTTCTTCCGTTTCGTGTCTTCGGCTAAGGTGACAAACCCGAAAAATGTGACAAATAAAGTGCCTGTTAGAGCAGCATACATCGCGGCTGGTCGTCACCTCCGACTATTCCTAGGTTATCCATACTTTAGCAACGGCACCTTGGAACATGACCCAAGCATAGGCGTCGATGTCGCCGGCTTGGACACATCTCCAAAGTACACTATTCAGGCTCCCTCAGGCAGTGACGTAACTCCTATAGTACTCGGCAAATACGTGCTGCCACTGTTCACCACAGAGCTAACGGTTGCCTTGATAGCCGTGGTATCAGCCACTGCAATCATACTATACGTGACCAAGTGGAAACGCAAGACCCCCGTTAACATGGTTGGCGCCGGGACCACAGGTTGAAGGAACCTCGCCCCTCCCAAGCCCCATTTTCTTTTTATCTCAAATTCAACAAACACTAATGAACCAAAAATGTTCGGTTGAAATAGTTATGAGGAATGAGAAGATAGAGAGCGAACTCAAAGGAAACACCCTTAGAGTGTACTGGATGCTCCTCAAGTCGCAGACAGGCATAATAGGCGTCAGAGAGGTTCAACGAGCCTTAAGATTTTCCAGCCCAGCGTTGGCCTCCTACCATTTGACCAAACTTGAAGAGTTGGGACTAGTTGAAAAAACCAACGGTGAATACCGCCTAAAAAGGGAGGTGCGAGTCGGCGTTTTGAGGCAGTTCACAAAACTTGGAACGTTCATGTTGCCCCGGTACACGGTTTACGCTGCCATGCTTACAACATTGCTCGTTTTTTATTTGACCCAGTTTCGAGAGGTAAACTTCTACAGCGCCTTCGCCCTAATCTTCGGTTTACTGAGCACAGGCATCTTGTGGTACGAAACCTTCAGAGTTTGGCGTCAAAAGCCCTAACTTCTAGGCTCAGAACCACATCCTCAGAAAATCTATTTGGAGCCCATTAGAAACTCATTGCAGAAACCTAGAGGGGGTTTTGGCCAACTGAGATTGATATGCTGAAGTTAGAATTATGACGACTTGCGATAAGAGTTACTTCTAGAGTTTAACACCGTATCCATTTATTTTCAAGCGAGAAACCAGATATACATCGAAGACCATAACGTTCAGCCCTAAAAGAGAGAAGATGAAACATGAGAAGAGGGATACTAGACCTAATTGTTCCATTCATAATTTTGACGATTACGCTGTCATTTGTCGCCGTTTTGCCTGTGGCAAGTCAAACAACGGGCGCAGTCATAGCCAAACTTGAAACACTGCGTAGTAGAGTAGAAGATGAACATCCAGCCCTAGGAAACAAAGTCAACGCTGTTATTAATCAAATTGAAGCTGGAGCGTTCAACGGCGCCCTAAACAAACTTCAAAACGATGTTAAAAAATCCATCGAAGCCTGGGTTGAAAACCCTAAAGAACTGTTGGACTTGGTGGATGAAATCATCAAAGATATTGAAGAACTGCTTCATCCTAAGCCGCCGACTCCAGACTTTGAGATATCTGCAGACCCAACGTTAGAAATTGTGCAAGGCGGGTCTAAGACAGTAAACATCACGATAAACTCGAAAAACAATTTCAGTCAAAATGTGACTCTGACAAACGCCACTTCTGCACCTGGCGTTACGCTTTCACTGGACCCATCGGTGGTCAAGCCTCCACCAAACGGTTCAGTCGTTTCAAAGCTAACTGTCATGGTTGCCCTTGACACCACGCCAGACGAATACAACATAGCAGTAACAGGAACCACCAGCGGTTTCGAACCAAAGACTATAGAAATCGAATTAACAGTCAAAGCCTTGCAAGTGGTAGAAGACACGACGCCTCCAACCATAGCTAGCGTGCTTAGAAACCCAAATACACCAGCTTACAACGAAAGCGCTGTCGTGACAGCGTCTGTTTTCGACGAGGGAGGAAGCGGCGTAAAGCAGGTCATACTGAACTATTCCAGCGGTTCTGTATGGACACAGGTCGAAATGACCTTGAGTGAGGGGCTTTACAATGCGAGTATTCCAGCCTTTCCGTTCAACACGACGGTTGAATACCACGTTCACGCATCAGATAAAAGTGGCAACGAGGCGGCATCAATTATCTACTCTTACAAAGTGATTGACCCCTACCCACCCACGCTAAGAATTGACAAGCCAGCGCAGGGAGCCTACCTCTCAGGCACAGTTGCAGTAACAGTGTTCATGAAGGACCAGAACAGCGGAGGCGAAAGTGGCTTCGGAAGCGCAGAGCTGTCCATAAACGGAACCGCAGTTAAGACATGGGAGCCTCCGGCGCCATCAGCGCCGGACACATACAATTGGCCCACGGTGACTTTTGGACCAGATGGCATCTACATTTTGAAGCTGAGTGTGCGCGACAAAGCCGGCAATGTGGTTGAGAAAAGCCTCACAGTGACTGTTGACAACACCTTGCCCACAGCAGTGATTAACGCGCCCGCCGATGGAAGCTATTTGCGCCTCTCCACACTGATAAAAGTGAGCGGGAGCGACGCTAACTTCGACAAGATGGAGGTGCGTATCGACGACTTGCTGGTTATGACATTTTTTACAAGCGGAAGCGAAGTTGTGGGATGGGATACACCAAGCCACAGCGATGGCGTCCACAGCATAGCCCTAAAAGTTTATGACAAGGCTGGCAACGTTAAACAAGTGCTCATTAATGTAACAGTCGATAACACTCCGCCTTTTATTGGGACACCGTCTTGGTCGCCTAAAGAGCCTGCAGCCGAAGTTAACATACGAATTAACGTGACCGTTGAGGAGCATACCTATGGAAGCGGCGTCGAAAACGTCACTTTAGTGTTTAAGAACAAAACAATGGATGATTGGCAATGCATTCCGATGGAACTAAAAAACGGCAACTGGACAACTGTCTTGAACGGTCAAAGCGACACTGAAGTTATCTTTTTCATCGAAGCCTTCGATAGAGCGGGAAACGCGGCAGAGAACGAAACACAGAAGTTCACCGTAGCTGGACCAGCTGGCTTCCCGTTGGCCTGGCTTTTAGCCGCTATAGCCGCTATCGGGGCTGGAACAGGAGGGGGAATCTACTACATGAGACGGAGACGAAAGAAGGGACTTGGTTCCTCTGTGCCTGTCGCTTCCTCATCGGAGACAGCTGAGTTACCACCGCCTGCACCAACGCCAGTGAGAAAACCTGCAAGGACCAAAACTCAAAGCGGCATGCTGGACCAACCGCGATAGCGCCACGCCATCTGCGCTGTTTTCTTTCCTCTTTTTTGTCTACGTAGATATTCTCTTTGTTGTAATATTGTGGCTTTGCTAAGAATCCATTTAAGCCCTTGATGCCTTAACTCTGATGGAGAAGACAGCGTTTGATCAATGGTGGGGCTAGAACTATCTGCTGGCTCTTCATTCTATCTTTCATCTTAGCCTTCATTGGTCATGTGTTTTTCGCTGTGGATGGAGATGATTTGGCTAGAGGAGCGGGTTACCAATGAATGTTCCGAAATTTATGGTGTTATTTCATCTATTCTTTCTAGTGTTAGGTATGTTATCCTTACTCCTAATGGCTGCCAATATCATTTCACTTGATTGGCAGGCTTGTTGGACAATACTGATAACTGTTTTCCTCAACGCATTTTTTGGAATCTTATGGATTAATGAATTTCGTCCGGAAAGACCTAAAAAACAAGAACCCTTGCCTGAAATTAGGCGTGTTTTTCCCATGGTTTCTCTTGTGGTCCCAGCCCACAATCTGGAGCAAAACATTATGCCCTGCATCAACAGCTTGTTCAAATGCTCAACGGAGTACCGTGGTCCAAGCGAGATCATAATTGTTGACGACGGCAGCACCGATAACACCTCTGAGGCTGCTTGGGCCACGATAAATTCTAAACAGCGGGAATTAGCCCATATCCGAGCTAAGGTTGTAAGGCATATGACACACTTGGGCAGAGCCGAAGCCATGCGGACTGGAGTGAGTAAGGCTATGGGCGAGTACATAGCAATAGTTGAAGCCAACACCCTTTGTGACCCTGATGAGCTGACTGGCCTTGTTGATTACATATGCGCCACCGAAAAAGTGACCGTGGACTGCTACGTTCATCAGTTACCTAACGCCCGAACCCTGGTGCCAAGCAGTATTAGACTATATCATGCGGAAACGTTGCGACGGCGGCTGAGTGAATAAGCACGTAAAGTCAAATACTGAAGATGTAGAACTTACATTAGATTTGCAGAAGAAACAATGAAGTTATGTGCTACAACAACAATGCGAGCAACAAGACGATAATGTCTATAGCGCTGGAAACTGCCAAAGACTACGACATTGATATGAGGAGCGCGGCGTTTGTCTTCGCCATTTTCAAGGCAATTGATGTTGTATAGGAAAGGGCAGTCTTCCCATATATGCCAAGGTGAAAACAGAATTAATCCCATCTTTCCACCAAGAGTTTCTTTCTTAAATCTCTTAGCTTGTCTGCCTTCTGTTTGAGAAGTTGTATTTCGTCATGTTCTCGACTCAGAAGTCTCAGTTTATGGCTGATTTTCCTGTAGACCTGAGCTTGCCACGCTGAAGCTGCGAAGGAGCTCAACGCCGATCTCTGTCACCCTTAGAATTTTTAATGTAAACTGCCTTGATCATGGCTCCTCCGCACAACGTCAGCATTGGTATCGGCAGTAGTTTTGGTGGGCCATTCGCCTTCGCTTTGCGTTGGTTTCTTGCGATGTCTTTTTGGAGGGTTTCATTGTTTGTTGGCTCCTTAGCGTGACTGCGCCCCATCGAGAGAGAGAAAGGAGAAGACGGCCTACAAGAAGAGACCTGGCGCCGACACGTTGACGGAGCTGTGCCCTCTCGACCCAACGATGATTGGGTTTGAGTTGCTTTCAACCTC
>Ga0315310_10001399_pt1 | contig 15259 bp, 13 predicted proteins | sample TDP5_MG_FD_203630 | JGI IMG/M metagenome (GOLD analysis project Ga0315310, IMG submission 203630) | Freshwater sediment microbial communities from Lake Towuti, South Sulawesi, Indonesia - TDP5 | ecosystem: Environmental > Aquatic > Freshwater > Lake > Sediment | place: Indonesia: South Sulawesi... | reverse complement strand
ACCGCGATTTCCCTTCGTTTCAAGACAGACATTCAGATCACTCCGATCTACATTTTTAGTAGGTTTACAAGGCCAGGGATGCCTAGAGCCGTCAGAATTATACCTACTACAATGGTCCCGATAGCTATCCATTTGGCTACATCTTGCGCGCCCAAACCGGCCAGCTGGACTGGGTCCTGAAACAAGTACGCTCCAGCGGCAAAGATCTCCTCACCGATAAGGCAGTAGTCAGCTACAGTCACGAAGAACCCTATCTGGGACCTGTTAGCTGTGCCCGCAACCTGTATTGCCCCAGCCTGATATCCCGCCTCTGCCAACAGAAGAGATTCTCCCATAAAATTGCCGACCATGATGTTTGCTGCGATTCCCTCTCTATGCATGATTCCTATGCAGCCCCCAGCCCAAGCAAACTGCTCATCAGACAGATATCGGAGCATGCTTGGCTCGTAGGCTTCCGGTCTTCCGCCTTCTAGGTAGCCTTGTCGGATCGTCTCCTCAGCTACCGGAAGCACGGTTGCCTTACTGACAGCGGCTATCAGGCGTGCCTTATACTTCGCAGTAAGCCTTGAGAGATGCCTGAGCACAGTTAGTCCGGCTATTGTTTGAGGAGAATCTGCATGGTCAAACCCGCTAATGCCCGGCGTAAAGAATACTGGCTTTCCCATCTCGGTAGCCCTACCGACGGCTTCCTCGATAGCGTCGAATCCCGCCATCTTCCTTATCCGTGGGACCTTTCCTTTCGCCGCCCTGCTCAGCAACCACGCGTATACGATGACCATTATGACAAGAGCGCCGAGAGCAGCTACACGTCCTGGGACTAACAAAGTGTACAGTCCTTTTCCAGTTCGGACCAGTTCCTTGGACCAGATAAAAAAGACTTTCGGTAGTCCAGGGGCTCTTGCCTTAGCCTAAGGTTATTTGATTCATTGAGAGAGCTGACTGTCGGTGCAACAGCGTCTCTCATGCCGAGAATCTTTCTCGGACTATTTTCTTGACTTTTTCCTCTGCTTCTTCAGGCACAGGGATGAACGGTTTTCCTGGCGGCCCGACCTTTAGCAGGCCGAAGGCATTTACCATGCACTTGTATTGGGAGATCGGACTGTAGCCCTTCAGAAGAGGTTCAACTAGCGCCCAGTGCTCCCTCATCTTGTATTGGAGTTCCTTAGCTCTCGACCAGTCTCCGTTCAAGCATGCTTTGTAGGCATCCAAGACCAATTCCGGTTTCATACATGCCATGCCGGAGAAATTCCCTTTTCCTCCCCACATCATCGACGGGACCATCATAAGATCTACATGCAGGAAGCTCAGCCCAGGAACTCTAGTAATGTTCATCCAATGCTCAAAATCTGGCACTATTTCCTTGCTTCCGCAAACTGTGGGAATACGAGCTAGCTTTTCGAATACTTCTCGGCCAAGTAAGACCTTAGCGGTATCCGGATTGTTGTAAACAACGAACCCGATGTTTGGACAAGCCTTTGCCAACTCCTCGTAAAATGCGATGCACTCATTATTCGTCAGCTTTTGGTAAAATGGGACTACGTTCATAACAGCATCGGCTCCGCATTCTTGCGCATACCTGGTCTTCATTATTGCTTCCTGTGTATTCACGCCTGAACATCCAGGAACTGAAAACACGTCGCTTTCTATTTCCTCGACAAGAGCCTTGATCAGACGTTTATGGTCTTCCCAAGGTAATGTATGAAATTCTCCAACAGTACCGGTCGTTGATATTCCATGTATTCCAGTTTTGCACATTATTCGGACATTTTCTCTGAAGGTCTCTTCATCAAACTTCCCATCTTTCGTGTAAGGTGTCGGCATGAGACAGAATATGCCTTTGAACTTCTCTCGGGTCAGCATTTCCAGATCCGCGTATAGTCGCTAATGCAGAATATATTAGCCTTCCTCAACGAGTCAGAGACTTAAAATAGGCATCGAAGAAGATTACCGTTTCTGGCGGTGCATATGGAAAAGGTCAGGTTTGGCCTTGTGGGCACCGGCCTTTGGTGCCAAAACGCACACATAACGAACCTGAAGTTGCTTCCTGAAGCGCAGATTACAGCCGTATACAACAGAGGAGAGGAAAACCTAAAGAAAGCCCTTTCTCTGATAGGCGGTAACCCAAGGACCTTCAAAACTCCTTCAGACGTTTTCGATCAACCGGATGTTGATGCAGTAGTTATATGCTTACCACCGCACCTGAATAAGGAGACAGTAACAAACGCCCTCAGAAAGGGCAAACATGTTTTCTGCGAAAAACCCCTATCAAACACCCTTGAGGGCTGCCGAGCGATTGTCGAGGAAGCGCAGAGAAGCCAACGAGTCCTACAGGTAGGCATACAGATGCCATATTCTCAACTCTTCGGCAAGGTCAGGGAGATAATTGAAAGAGGGAGCATAGGCAACCCTCAGATGTGCTGGTTCAGAAGCTTCAGCGCCGTGGGCTGGGCGTACAGGACAGGAACTTGGGTTACAGAACCTGAGCTATCAGGCGGAGTAATGAACAGCTGGGGTGTTCACCCTTTTTGCGCACTAAATCTCCTAGCAGGCGCCAGACCAACGAGGGTCGCAGGTGTAGGAGGAGTGAAGGTGAGAAAGGATACACCAGAAAACATCGACAGCGCATGGGTCATCATAACCTACGAAAACGATGTTACAGCTTGTCTAGAATATTGCAGATTCTCTCCGTACGGAAATGAGTGGCAATTAGGTGTGATAGGAGATAGAGGGAAAGTTGAGGCTCTATTCGAATCCCGAATAGTGAAGCAGTTTGGAATAGTTGATTCAACGGAGACCAGATACATCTTACCCCCCCAGACGGGAGGTCTCTATACGCCAGGCGGAGGAGATGGCTGTAAGCAACAATTGGAGTCTTTCATTCGATGCGTCGAGACGGGAGAGAAGCCCAAGGTGGATGGGAAAGTGGCGATGGAAGCTACGGCGGTAGCTCTGGCCGCTGAGAAATCAATCAAAGAAGGCCTGCCTATCGACGTTGAAGCATGATTGCCAAAATATGGTAGGAGGAGACGTGAATGCGATCTAGAACCAAGGATTGGTTCGTGACGCCTCTCGTAGACCTAGAGGAGCACCGATCATCGTTGTCTCCTCCGGGGAAAGTGGAGTTCTACGACCTCTCATTGAGGGATGGGCTGGAATACCCTGGGATATTTCTGGAGGGAGAAGAGAAGCTAAAGGTCGTGCTAGCTCTCGATGATCTTGGCGTAGATCGAATAGAAGCTGGAATGCCAGCGAGATCTTCACAGGAAGCGGAATTCGTAAAGGACGCGATAGACGCTGGGACAAACGCAAAGATCTTTGCTCTATGTAGGACAAGGGAAGAGGATATCGACTTGGCTATCAAGTGTGGAGTCTCAAACGTTCTGGTCGAAGCGCCAAGTAGTGACCAGTTGATAACCGTGGGGTACAAATCAACCCGAGAGAAGATACTCAGCGAATCTGTCGACGCCCTAGGGTTTGCTAAGAGCCGGGGCTTGTTCACATCATTCTTTCTCATGGACGCTACGAGAGCGGATCTGTCATTCCTCTTGGAGATGGTCGAAAAGGCTGTTAACGAGGTTGGCGTTGATGAAGTCATCGTAGTAGATTCCGTCGGCTCCTGCTATCCCGAAGCCATGGCCTTCCTCACAAAAAAGGTTAGAGCGTTAGGAGCGACTACAGGAGTTCACTGTCATAACGATCTCGGGTTAGCAACGGCGAATGCTCTGAGTGCTGTGGGGGCAGGCGCACAGGTTGTCCACGTTTCTTTGAATGGCATCGCAGGCAGAAGTGGATTTACACCACTTGATGAGATAGCTCTGTGCTTGAAACTCTTTTTGAGCGTTGATTCAGGAATTCAATTCAACAACATCTATCGGACTTCAAAACTGTTTGCCGAGCTCACAAATATTCCTATTCCTCCAATAAAGCCTGTGATAGGAGAAAATGCCACGGTCTTCGAGATCGGTTCCGCCCTAATGATTAATGATGAGTTCTTGAGGGCAGGGATCTCGACAGGGTTCTTTCCCTACTCGCCCTCATTCATCGGAAGAGAGTACAGCATCAGGCTTGGAACCAAGAGCAACAGCTATGCTGTAGAGCAAGTGTTGAAGAGCTTCGGGATCAGAGCGTCTGAAGAAAACGTCAAGCTGATCCTCGAACGCGTCATTAAGATAGCAAAGGACAAGCGAGCACTGCTTTCTGAGGCTGAGTTCGAAAGAATTATCAATGAAGTGCTCCAGCACGGATGAATAACTGGAGCGCCACCTACTTGATAGGTCGTAAGAAATATTCAAGCGCCACGTTGATCCTCTGATACTATCTTCTTGATGTCTGACCACCTCTCAAAACTTTCAAAATCTGATATGAATCCATCGAGCTAGTGTTCGAAGGTTACTGCACATCGAATTCTCGAATCTTGATGTGTCTTCGCAGGGAAGACGAAATCTTATCCGAGCCAGACGCCGAGAATAACGAATTGGTACCAGATGACGAGGCTAATCATTGGAAAGACGAGAATCACAGCCATCACGATCAATCTGTTTTTTATTTTTGCGGTGAGCCAAACCGGCAGAATGAACGGAAGGAACCTCAAGAAGGACCAAACATTTCCAAACGTAACTATGAAAAGGAACAGTATCGCCGCATATGTGCCAAAGTCTCTGTCTACATCTATCGAGGCGACAACAAAGACTCCGAAGAGAAAAATAATAAGTAGCCATTGGATGACGACGGACATTGTCTGTAGTTCCATAGACGCGCCTTGACTGGTATTCGGTCTCGATTCAACGACGAACCGAAGAATGCTATTGATTCCAAAGGGCCAGCCCTTTTGCCAATGGTTCTGTGAAGACCAATATGCGATCCAGTCTCCAGTCAAATTGAACAAGTAGGCGCCCCATCCAACGAAGGTAATGGAAGGAACGAGCAGCGCAAAGAATGCAGCGTTCCTCCTCTTCTGTCTGAATAGGCGTGCGGCCAATGGCAAGGCGATCAACAAGCCATAGACTTTTGTGACAGTTGCGATCGTCGCAAAAGCCGTTGCTGCGAAATAATGCTTCCTTAAACAGAAAATCCAAGTCCCGAGAATCGCTACTGTGAAGAGAGATTCCGTATAGGCTACGCTGGTGAAGAGGAATACTGGTGGAAAGAGCGCGAACAGTAGCGTTGTAACCGCTGCCTCATTTTTGCTCATGTAGTGTTCGGCCAGAAGCTGGAACATTGGAACGGCAAGTACGCCTAGTACGAATGAAACGATGAAGGATGATGCGTAGCACTCGCCAGTTAGTCCGCTCCCTACTCTGATCAGAAAGGGATACGCCGGAAAGAATGCGTATGCAGGGTAAGAGTACCCTGTCTTGGCAATTCTGACGTACCATGCGCTATCCCAACCGTGGAACAAGAAAGGCCAATCAGGCTTCGGTTGGATTCCCCATTCCTTCATCCAGAATGTGGCGAATGCTCTGTCTCCTTTGGTGGCCAGGGCATAGACGATCCATGCGACTACAAGCTTCAGGCCAAGAACGACGCCGCACGAAAACAGGAAACGTCTCTTTGCTTCGTTGAGTATCCGACTGGCAGGTTTCCGAAGCATCGCTTGAGGAGAGATACTCCCAAACACTCTAGTCACTCACAGTCTTCACACTTCAAAATCCATATCTCTCTCGCAGAAGATAACGGTTTGCAAAAGTTTAACTGGCAACGGCCTGCAATGTCGCGGCCAACACTAAGCGTATGAGGAAAAATAATGTGCGACCTGTCTCTTGTCAAACCTTGTTCAGAGTTGGCTGATGAATACCTCTGGGCCGTTGATTCAAAGGGACGGGTCATCGGCAAGCGATCCCGCGTCGAATGCCATAAGCGAGGTATGATCCACCGTGCAGTACACGTGATAGTACTTGATACCAGACGACGAATCTTCGTGAAGAGGAGGAGCCAGTCAAAGGATATGTTTCCGGGCCAATGGGAGACAAGCGTTGGCGGCCACGTAAGGTATGGAGACAACGCTGGGGAGACTGCAGCGAGAGAACTTGAGGAGGAACTCGGCATCGCTGAACCTCCTCGCTATCTAGGAAGGTTCGCCTACAGAGGGAAGGAGGAGAAGGAGAACATTACATTCTTCTATGTTGTAACCAAGAAAAAACCGAGGTTGAATAGGTCGGAGGCAACAAAAGGTGAGTACTTGACGATTCATGAACTTGAGAAAGCTCTCTCAAGGAGAATGTTCGTCGACGGGACTGAAGAGGAAGTACATATCCTCAAACGCCTGCTCTCCAAGCTGGAAAAATCACCATAGAACAAGATGAGAACACTCTGAAACAAGAAACCGCCTATATACAGAGCATCCAAATAGAAACAGCAAGCACTATTGATCGTAGGATGAAGTGCCTTGCTTGAGGACAAGTTCAGCGAGGACTTAGCCACTCTAGTCCTCAAGATTTCTCAAGGGGCAAGAACCCAGAATCTAGACAAGTTGAATGTTGTCAAATCAAGGTTAATTGAGCTTCACCGCCAGAATCTCGTCAAGATCAATCACTCCGCCATGGAGCTTGTTTGCGGATACCACCTGATCTTAAAAGGCTACGACGTAGCGGTTGAACAGCAAGTCAATGACTCACTTGTATGCGATGTTCTTGGAATCAAGGGAGATGGGAAGGCCATAGTCGAGATCGAAACAGGTTTCATTCCTCCAGAACACGCCTTGGATCCCAGCACGTTCTTCACAGCAAGGATTACTAGCAAGATAGCTCGCTACAGCGCATACTCGGACAAGTTCGCTTTGGGCGTACCTCCATATTGTATTCTGCCAGTGCTCCCCATCTTTCAGAGCCCCCCAAGCCGGAGAAACATGGCCGAACTAAGAGAAGCAAAGGATCTGTGTGACCGGTACTATAGGGCCCCGCCGATAACGTTGGAGCAGATCAGAGAAGCTCGATTGCACTCAATCCACATGATCGACGTGGATGAGGCCCGAGTAGTAGAGATGGACCCCGAGGCATATGTCGATGCCATGAAGAGACGCGCAGCAATCCTAGATAACGCCAGTCCATCTGCCTGAAGAAGACCAGACGACTCTCCTAGACGACTGCTTGTACATTAGGAATAGCGCTGCCCGACTTTCGAAGCTGATCAGCCTTCCTCCGCGACGACCGCGCGATCTTTTGCTCCCGCCGCCGCGTCGGTTTGCTGTCGCCAAGCCAAACGGGAACTCTGCCGTCTCCGGCTAGCTTCACGCCGTGATGGCCAGACATCGACAGCCTGCGTGACAAACCAAGGCTAACCCTAGCTTGCTCGCTTGACTGCAAATCCACTTCTCTTTCGGTCAGGCAGCACTGTTTGATCGTCATAGGTCATATTTATTTTTGTGGCTTCGAACGGAAAGAGGGGCTTGTCTGGTTGAACCGCATTGTATCGAGGCGAGATGTGAGTGACTCAACGCGAGATTCCAGATCAGTATGTGATCCTTGTATTAGACAACGTTTATTGATCGAATTCGAGGTGAAGGATCAAGCGCGTCTTGATGATGCACGGGATGGCTAGTGGATAAAGCAGAGAGGGATGAACAGTCCGCGGGACTAAGTTTTCGAAACGTCGTGAGATTGGGATATGTGAGTCTCTTCACCGATGTGTCGACTGAGATGATTCTCGGTGTGCTGCCGTTCTTCATTGTGAAAGAACTAGGCGCAACCGCCGCCATTCTTGGACTCATTGAAGGAGTCGCCGAAGCCGTCAATTATGCCTTCAGAGTCCTAGCCGGAGTGGTAACTGACAAGATTGGCAAGCGAAAGCCGCTTGTGCTTCTCGGCTACGGGCTCTCCTCAATCGCCAAGCCGCTCTTTGCAGTTGCGAGCTCCTGGAGTCTTGCCTTCGCCATTAGAGTAGCCGACAGGGCCGGGAAAGGAATCCGAACATCACCAAGAGATGCCCTGATCAGCAACTCAACAGCAAAGTCGAATGCGGGAAAAGCTTTTGGTCTTCACCGATCGCTTGATCAACTCGGCGCCATCATGGGGCCGGTTCTAGCGTTCGCTACGATCTCTATCATTGGAATACGTGGGGTGTTCTGGCTTTCCTTTGTTCCTGCCGTAATGGCTCTATTCATACTCCTCTTCTTCGTGCGTGACACGCGTGGACCAGTAAGGCAGAGAAGCATCTTCGAGAATGCTAGAGACGTGTTGAATCGCGAGTTTGTTCTTCTGCTTGTGGTTCTGGGCACGTTTACCGTAGGCGCCTTCAACTTCTCATTCGTCCTTTTGAAGGCTGGATCTCTGGGCGTCCAAGAGAGCTACATCCCGCTGGTCTACGCCTCTCTCAACGTCGCCACGGTCATACTTGGTCTACCAGCAGGAATGCTGGCTGATAAAGTTGGGAAAGTTCCAGTACTTGGCATCAGCTACATGGTCTTTCTAGCTACATCAGCAGCGGGACTCGTGCTTACCGGGAATCCTCTCTACGCATTTCTAATAGCCTTGCTCTTCGGAAGCTACCTTGGAATCGCCGAAACTGTTCAACGCGCCATAATCCCCGACTTCACAAAGCCAGAACTCAAAGGAACCGCCTATGCCCTCTACTACACTCTTGTCGGCATAAGCTCACTAGCCGCAAACTCCATATTCGGAGTATTGTGGAGCAACGTAAGCCCAGCGGCAGCATTTCAGTATAGTATTCTCACGGCAACGGCCGGGATCGCTGCTTTAATCGTGTTCGCGACGAAAAGAAGCCAATCAAGATCCTAGAGAGACTCACAGTCCTGTCACTGAGATCCACTGCAACTCTAGATCTTATGCCGTTTGATGTGCATCAACCTTCATGTGAAGCGGAAGAATCGTCGCCCAGATTTATCGACGGCTCGTCCGAGAAGGTGGTGGACCCAGAAAGTAGCCAGAACCACTGTGAGAGACAACAGAATGAGCAGGTCGCTTGGCTGAAATGACCGCCTAGAGACCGATCGCTCTTCCCTCTCGATTCTCTCTCCGGTGATTGGGTTGAGGAGCGTTTCGACGGGAGCATAGTCATCCGTTAGGATTATGTGGCTTGTTGTAACCCACTCATCTTCGACCAAGGTTCGGACATACTCATGGAAGTCGACAATCCTAATAATGGGGGTCGTTCCAGCTTTCACAATCAGCTCTTCCTTGGAATATCTATTAGGTGCCTTTGTTGCTACAAGGGCCAGGTTCTGAACCATACCGTAGTCTTTGGCATCTTGAGCGGTGTATCCTCCCGCTTGAAAGACGTAGACGTTGCTGAAGACTTGCTTGGCAGTGTTGCATTCCGCTTTGAACAGCTCTGAGTATGGACCAGTTAGAGAGGAGATCAGGTTTGAAATGACGATCCCGTTGGGCTTGAGATCTCTACTCACCTCTCTGAAGAATTCCAGAGTCATCAAGTGAAAGGGAACATAGGTTCGGGAATACGCATCGAGCACAATCAGATCGTACTTCTTCTCAGATTTCATTAGGTAGATTCGTCCGTCCTCGTTGAATATTCTCAGGCGCAGATCCTCGTTGACGTTGAAATACCGCCTAGCACCCCCGATAACTTCATCATCTATTTCTACAACATCTACGTTCACATGGGGATAGTCAGCAAGGAACCTCTTCGGGCCGGAGAAGCCTCCACCCCCGATGAACAGGACATCTGTAATGTTGGGGTTGAATACGAAGCCCATGTGGAAATAGTAATTGTAGGAATAGACGATTCTCTGCGGGTCGTTCAGGTCCATGGCGCTGTGAAAGTGGTCATCCAGCAACATTGTTCGAACTTTTCCACCGTGAAAAGGATCAATTCCCTCCAAGATAACCATGTGGTGGTAAAGCGTATCTTTCTCAAGGATCACATCGTTCAAAGTCAACTTGAACAACACCACATTTGGACTTATCGACGTAGGGGGAGCGAGGAAAGCGGACAAAGCTAAGAAAAGTATCAGTAGAACTTGGGCCTTCCCTCTAAATCCTAGGAGTGAAAGTGCCACAAGTATAGCCCCCAGAAGTTGGAGGATTCTGACTATTCCTATTTCTGGAATGAGAACAAAGGCAGTAATAAATGTGCCAAGAATACTACCAGCTGTGGAAAGCGAGTACAGCTTGCCCGCCACGTTGCCAAGATCAGATATGTTCTTCGCGACAAGTTTTATCGCGTAGGGGGACACTGTGCCAAGAAGGAAACTTGGCATGGTTAGAATCGCGGTTGAAGCCATGAGCGGCGAATATCTTTCACCCAGATTTAGCGAAATTGTAAGATCAAAGACGATAGGTGTGATCACTGGAATCAGAAGCACGAAGACGCCGGATGTCAAGATTATCAGGCAGAAGGTTTGGAAATCAGGTCTCTTGTCAGCGATCTTTCCTCCAATGTAGTATCCCGCCGACAAAGCGGTTAGCACTACTCCTATGAGGCTACCCCACACGAAAATAGTGCTTCCGAAATAGGGCGCTAGAATGCGGCTTCCAGTAATCTCCAAAGCCATGACTACGGCGCCGCATATGAAGACCTGAAGCTTCAGCCTCTGCTCCATATTCATGCCTGTCATCTTCCAGACTTGATGTTTTCTTCAGTAGTGAATATCATGCCCGACTAAACTGACAGTCAATGGTATCTGCTTTTTCCTAACCAGCCGCGACATCGGGGTAACCCTCCTTTCGTAGAAACTACCTGTTAAATATCATGCCTACAACATTTCTCGCGGTCGAATATGGATTATGATCTAATAATCACAGATGGCTGCATACTGGACGGAACTGGAAACCCTTGGTTTCGAGCCGACATCGGAATCAAAGCTGGAGCGGTGCTCCCTGGTATTGCAGCTACGCAAGATCTTTCACTAAGAAGAGACTTCTAGGTAACAAGATTGTGTGGTCTCTTGAGCAGGGTGAGTCACATGCGTCACGTAGTCATAATGGCTGGGGGGTCAGGTAGAAGGTTCTGGCCTGTAAGCAGAGAGGCGTATCCAAAGCAGTTCCTAACGTTGTATGGGAACCGCTCTCTTCTACAGTACACGTATCAGAGAGCACGGTGCGTCGTCCATCCGAGGAACATTTGCGTATCTACTAGGTCAGGCCTTGACGGGATCATTCGGAAGCAGATTCCAACCTTGGGCAAGGAGGAACTCATTCTTGAGCCAGTGGGCAGAGATACGGCTCCTTCAATCGCGCTTAGTTGCGCATGGATAATGAAGAGAGATCCAGAAGCGACTGTGATGTTTCTACCAGCTGACCACTATATCAGTCCAGCAAGCGAATTTGCTAGAACCGCAGCTCGGGCATTATCTCTGGCTGAGAGAACAAGCAGCATAGTGACCATCGGGCTGTACCCCACCTTTCCATCGACCGGATATGGATACATACAATGCGACCTGAAACATGTGAAGAGGTCGTCCCCGTATCCTGTGTTGAGTTTCAGAGAGAAGCCGGACCTCGCAACAGCGAAGCGATATCTCAAAGAAGGAAATTACTTCTGGAATAGTGGAATCTTCGTAGCCAAAGCGATCGTGATGATAGAACAATTTCGAAACTATGCTCCTCAAATATTCAAACTTGCTAAGGACCTAGTGGCCCTCCCGAGATCGGCATTTCGAAGAAAGTTGAGGACCAGATTCTACAAGATGCCGAAGGTTTCATTCGACTATGCGGTAATGGAGAAGTCGAGGAACGTGATCATGGTTCCGGCGAAGTTCAAGTGGAATGATTTGGGCTCCTGGAGTTCGTTGGACCAACTTCCCCATCTGCGAAAAGAGCGGAACGTCTCAATAGGGCAAATTCTCGTATTCGGTAGCGAGAGGAACATAGTATGCAGCAGACAGAAACTAACAGTGTTGATCGACGTTAAAAACCTGGTGGTGGCGGTAGCCGACGAAGCCGTGCTCGTCTGCCACAAGGATTCCGCGCAAAAAGTCAAAGAGGCTGTGACGTTTCTAAGACAAGGAAGACACGCCTCGTACACCTGACTATTCGCGAGCTGGCGCATCGACTAAAACGGTTCTGCCTCAATCCCAGTTTGATTGCGTCTCCCATGCTGTGCTAGCGTCGTCCAATCGACGGAGCGTCTTTCTTCTCAAAGACTTCATGCGCAAGGCTCAGAAAGTCATCCAGAGGAACGCCTATCTCGCGGCAAATCTCTATTCGGTTCCTGAGGTATCCAAGTTTCCTGAAGGGCTTCTCCTCAAATATCCTCCGAAACATATTGGAGTCCAGTTCTGCCAGTTGGCCGATCTGCCCTCGCTCTACTAGCTCTGAGAAAAACGTCGCCACGGCATCGGATGCGATCAGGGCCTTGTCTATGATATTTCGAGGTGTCACTCCGGTTCTATGGTCGTGAGCCCTGATCGCATGTAAGCAGTCTTTTGAAAGAAAACCTTCAAGCAGTTCCGCCGCCACGAGTCCATGTTTACTCATGTCACCCTGAATCTTTTCATAGTCGAGATCGTGAAGTAGGCCACAAAGTTGCCATTCCTCAGTGTTCATTCTCAGTCTTCCTGCAACCTCTTCCATGACTTCCGCGACGGCCATGGAATGTTTCCGGACCTCAGCACTCTTCAGGTGCCTCCTGAGTAGCCGAATCGCTTCCGCTTTCGTGAGCATAGGGAAAGGTTTACTGTCGGAGGTTAAAAGCAAGTCGCCTCCGAGAACAGAAAAGTGATTCCGTATGTCTGCGGGTTATGAGGATTGATGCCTCCCTAGAGCTTCTCAGTGACGATGATCTTGTCCATGAGGTGAATACTTATTTACTAGTTGTTTGCCTGTCTACGGGCGGTATACAGTGGGTTCTACTTCTTAGTTAGATCCGGTGTATAACCAACTGGAAAAGGTTGTGAGAAAGCGGATGGATTTCGAAAGGCGTAGATTCGGTGGCCCCAGAACAATGCACAAGGCTGTTTGTTCTGACTGCGGGAAAGAATGTGAAGTTCCGTTCAAGCCCACCGAAGGGAGACCGGTCTATTGCAGAGAATGCTACCAAAAGCATAGAAGATATTAGACAAGCAAATCGTTAGCTGTCCAGAAGTTCACCCTCTTTTTTGGTTTACTTCTCGCTTAAGGATGCCGTTTGAGAAAGAGATAATAGCTTAGCGCAGACCATCACGGCTCCAGTCAAACGGATAAGCTCTCAGTCGACTGGGTGTCTTAGTTGCAGGCCTATCAATCGAGGCTGAATTCAACCGTTGAAAGACTCTCGCCAGGCAATATTTCCCAAGCAGGATCTCCATCTGAACAGTTGAGGCTTCCGAATCGCTGGTTCGTGGTTGTCGGGGCACTGCTAGTTCAGTTAAGCCTAGGATCCCTGTACTCGTGGAGTGTCTTCGTGAAGCCGCTCTTAGCGGCATTTCCCGGTTCAACAAGCACGCAGGTTTCCCTCCCTTTCACGATAGCGCTTGCTATGTTCTCGATCACAATGATTTTTGCTGGAATCTGGCAGGATCGGAGCGGCCCCAAAATCGTGGCCATCGTAGGCGGGCTTGTGCTTGGACTCGGGAACATTCTGGCAAGCCAAGCCGGGCAGCTCGAATTGGTCTATGTAACGTATGGCGTCCTAGGGGGAATTGGTATAGGGCTAGCCTATGTCTGCCCCATAGCTGCATGCATAAAATGGTTTCCTGACAAAAGGGGTTTCGTTTCAGGTCTGGCTGTGGCTGGGTTTGGAGCAGGGTCCTTCTTCTACGCGCAGTTCGCAAACTACCTGCTCGGTTTAGGACTGGCTACAAGTAGTTGGAGACAGGCGTTCATCGTACTTGGAGCGGCATACTTAACCTCGATACTGGCGGGGGCTCAGCTCCTTCGGAATCCACCTGACGGGTGGCTACCTAAAGGATGGAAGCCTCCGCCATCAACTGGGAAAGCTTCTGACAGGAGCTATACTTGGACTGAAATGGTGCGGACCGGAACCTTCTACACGCTCTGGGCTATGTTTGCTTTCGCAGCTTCATCTGGACTAATGGTTATTGGACATCTATCCCCCTTTGGACAAGAGTCTGGTCTTTCAGCGGCTCAAGCCGCAGCTGCTGTCGGAGTGCTAGCTCTCTTCAATGGGGCGGGGAGGATCGTCTGGGGGCTCGTATCGGACAAGGTCGGAAGGAAGAAGACCATGCTCGCTATGTTCGCGCTGAATACTGTGGTAATGTTTTCGCTGAAGGAAATGGGACGCAGCGTTCTGCTCTTGGCGGTAGCGTCTGCAACAGTTGGTTTCTGTTTTGGAGGAACGTTAGCGATCTTTCCATCGGCGACTGCAGACAGCTTCGGCACTAAGCACCTAGGGGTCAACTATGGACTAATGTTCACTGCCTATGGAGTTGCAGGAATAGTCGGTCCGTTGGTCGGAGCCTTGGTTCACGACTCATCTGGCAGCTATGTGTACGCTTTCACTGTGGCGGCGGTTCTATCAGTTCTATCTCTCCTGTTGACCTTGACATTGAAGGCTAGTGAGAAGTAATCTACCTCGATCCCGAAAGAACGCCCATAATGGACCTTGTAGAGCTTTCCGTCTCAGTACGGGGACCCGTATTCCGTTACTGAAATGTTGAAGTCATAGAGTGCCTCGATGTCGTGTGTAAGCCATGACGGCCTATAGAGAAGCCGAGCTCTGAATCTATCCCAATCCTCTCTTCTTGCCAAGAGCAATGTTCTCTTTATTGGAGTTATCGTCGCTTCTAACACGTTCCTAGTTTTCTTTAAGGAGGTAGCGAATTCTTCAACGCGTTTCTGGTCTGTGGCAAGTAGAGACAGCAGCAGGTCGTACTCTCCAAATAAATAGGCCACATATGCAAGAACGAGATCGCGACCATATCTCTCCTCGAGTAGGGACTTATACAAACTAGAGTAATTTTCAGGGTGTGCCTTCAACTCAACGGTGTATCTGCCCATCGTTGTAGGAGTATCCTTCAAGATCGGAAGAAAAGCTAGCTTGATCAAAGGTATCGTATGCGAGTCCGCTAGGTCATCGATTCGACAGATCTGATGAGTCAGAAATTCCATGACGCTGTCAGGATCCTTCGCGTGTAAGCTCACGGTGACGAAGTTTCGAGTGCTTTGCGAAGCATAAAATGGCGTGATGTTCTTGGACTGATAGCCTTCCAGCTCGGCTAGAACGGAGTTCCAAAGTCTGTCTAGGTCGCTCTTAGCGTAAAGCCTCATTATCGCCATCATCGACTGCTCGCCCTCCTTCGTTCTTCAATTAGCCTCTGAACGACAGCGGGATCAGCCAAAGTTGTTACATCTCCTAGGTCCTCGGATTCTCCGGCAGCTATCTTTCTGAGTATTCTACGCATTATCTT
>Ga0315310_10001398_pt1 | contig 15260 bp, 15 predicted proteins | sample TDP5_MG_FD_203630 | JGI IMG/M metagenome (GOLD analysis project Ga0315310, IMG submission 203630) | Freshwater sediment microbial communities from Lake Towuti, South Sulawesi, Indonesia - TDP5 | ecosystem: Environmental > Aquatic > Freshwater > Lake > Sediment | place: Indonesia: South Sulawesi... | reverse complement strand
GAGATTGCATCATTTGTCGGGAAAGTTGCTGATCAGGCTTCGAGAATACCAGCGAACGCTACGAGGCTAAAGCTTCAATTGGGAAGGATTGATGAACTGGACGTTCTGACAGCAGCGCAGAAGTTTTATTCAAAACAGTTTGACGCTGAAGTGGTTGTCTTCGCCGAGGAGAACCCGCACCGGTACGATCCTAAAAGGAGGTCTGAGCTAGCGCAGCCGTACAGGCCGGCGATCTTCATCGAAGCATAAGCTAGAAACACGTTCCATGTCATTTGGCAAAAGGACCGGTTGAGACATCGTTGAGCGACATGCGTTTCAATGGAACGGCTTGAAGAAGGCGCTCTCTGTTCAACTCTGTCAGGACTGGTGATGGACAAAGCGGAAGTACTCTTGGATCAACGCATCAGCCCGCAATGCTGCGGGTGCTGTCATGTCTTCGTCTGGTGAAAGAGGCTGTAAAAAAACGTCGGATGGTGGTGTCTCCTAAATGGTAGATTCATCACTCATGTTTTTTATACTAACTCTCTACTGTAGTATTTGGTCATTTTTCTTGACGGGAACATGGAGAAAGATTGTTGCTCTAACTGGCATTGTGGCTTTGGTCGAAGGTGTCTTGAATTATCCGTCCGTCGCTTACAACCTAGATTCCATTATCGGCACTACAAACAGAGTCATAGTTGTGTTGTTCATCTTAGTGCCTTTCTTGGTTGCGGTAGTGCTTCTTTGGAATAGAGACCGAATTAGGATAAGCCGTGAAAAAGCCGAAGAGATTGCACTGAAACATTTACTGAACATATACCCTAGAGCAGAAGAGGCTAGAATTGATACTAGTGTAATTCAAGACTGGCAGAAGGAACAGTTAGTGAACGGTGAATGGAGGATTCCAACCTTCGCTAAAGCATTCAAACAGTCATTTAGGGATCTAATAGTTATTGATGCTAGAACAGGTAAAGTAAAGGGCCATACACTAATAGAGTAGTCGCCATCCTAGTCAATTCTAGCATTCTGAATTATCGTTATCCACTTGTTCTCTCCTTTGACCACTATGCCACAAAGCTCTGCGGGAGTCTTACCGTTCAGGGCTTCGTGTGGCCTCACATAGTTATGATAAATCTGATAGCCTGAGATGATTGGCGTATCCGGCTTCTTCAAACCTCTCATAACCTTCTCTCTATCCCTGATCTCACCGTTAAGACGCTCCATCTTCCGATTGTCGTTCGTTTTGCCTCTCCATGTCGCATGTTCGATATGCTTCGCTTGCGGCCTGCGGAATGTATGTAGCTCGCGTTTCCAAGCCAAATGGTAGGCATGTAAGCCATCCGTAATTAGGGTCATGGGTATCTTTCCTGCTATGCGCTTGCCTTGTGAGAACAAGTTGCTAGCATAGTCGGTTGCTTCTTTGCTGAATTTGTCGCCTGCAACCTCTTTCGCAATCCAAAACCTTGTCTCATCGTCCATCAGGGCGTAGAGATACTTCGGGTTGCCCTTGATCTTGAGCCACATTTCATCGGCACGCCAAGTGTCTGAGACCTGTGGTGTGATCTGTGCGAGATACTTTTCCATTAAGCCGATGTATTTCTGTATCCACTTGTAGATTGTCTGGTGGCTTACCTCTACTCCGATCAGCTTCAAAGATCGAGCTGTGCTTCTCAAAGATTCTCCGCTAAAGTATAGTTGCATGGCTGTCGTGATTCCTTGCGGGTTGTGCTTCATCTTCTCAAAGCCCAGATTGATCGTGAAGTACTTGCCACAAGTCTTACAGTGAAACTTCTGAATGTCCCCGGCCTTGTTGTGTCTTATACCATCTCTAGCAACCTTGCCTGACTTACAGAAGATACAGGTTCGAATGTCGGTGATCGGCTCGATGACTCTGTTGTAGATATGTCTTCGAAGGGCGAAGCTGATTTCCACAGCCCAAATATGCTTACACTTTACGCCTCGGTGAATATGGTCAGGACAGGAGCAAGACCAACCGACTAGATTGCGTGAGATCTCATACTCACCGTTCCAAGATTGAGACTTGACTTTATAGAGGTTGTCGAATATTCTGGTGATTTGGTTAGGTGCTTCAGCTATCGCCTTACCCCGAAGCTCTCTCACGTCATTCATATTCTATTCCCTTCGATACGGGTATAAGGCATTAGCAAGGATATAAAGTTTACCTCACATACTGTTAGAAGGGGATACTTTTATAAGGTAAGGCAACACTTCCTTATTTGGTGATGGTATGGTTAAGACAACAATCGACCTTGATGACGAACTCTGGAAGAAGTTCAGCATTAAAGTCATAGAGGAATACGGTGGACGAAAGAAGAACGACATAATCGAAGGGCTCGTAGAGGTCTTTTTGAAAGACCCGAAGTTTGCAGAGGGGTTACGAGAATGGCTGAAGGAAGAGAAGAAACGAAGGACGAAATGATGCCAGAAGAGGTAGAAGCAGAAAAGCTATGGGCACCATACAAAGAAAAGATCAATGGCAAACTGGCTCAAATTGCGAAAGAAGCCGAGAGAATACGAAGCGAGTGCAGTACCATGCCGGGCACTCATGACGGTCGCATTCAAGTGCAACTTGGACAACTAGCATTATTGGTGTTAGACACACAGACGTTGCTTTGGGCAACAATAGATGGTTGTGGTCACCTGTTCTTTTTTCTCAATGTTGTCGTCAATAAACTAACGAAAACCAAGGCAACGCCAGAACACCTTCGCGAAGAATTGTTTCGGACGTTTGAAGAAGTACTTCAGAAAGTTGAAAGCGCTAAGAATGTCGAAGCTCTAACCCTGACCAAGACTAGCTATATCTCGTAGGGGCATGAGAAGTTGGACGAAGCAATCATGTGGCAAGCGGTAGATCACATCTATGCGGCTGGCGTTTGGATGCTTAACTATGTTGACAAGCACAAGATACCTATTGCAGACGACGCAAGTTTCGCTACTTTCAAACATCATATGATAAGGCTCACCGCGATTCTTAGAACCTTGGATTATCCCGTTCCAAGGAACCCCATTCTATCCGACGAAAGTTTACAGGACGATGACAACCGACGAAGAGACGACAGAACCATGCTGCGTAAGAGCTATATGGATGCAGACGCAGATTTTGGCTCTAGTAGGATCTGGGCTTCGAGGTGACGAGCTATACACCTGCCAGCAAGAACGGTAGTGTGATACATCTGTTACATTAGGAGGAAGGGACACGATCCTTCTAGGAAGGGGCCATACAGGAGGGCCAAGGAGGGGCCGAGATGACGAAGAATCCCCAGACAGGAATTCTTGGGTGAAAAGGAAGAATGAAATTTAAAGCGTTTTTTACGCTATCTTTGATCCTAGTCACGTCAGTTGTCGTATTCTGGCACACAGCGCCTCCAACCGCAAACGCGCAGACCCGCGTCGGAGCATTAACCCTGAAGCCGGGCGAAAACAACCTTTCGTCGGCTGTTATTGATGCCACCAACGGCTTTGCATACTTCGGAACAGTCACATCACCAGGCATGGTTGTGAAGGTTAAGCTAGCAGACTTCAGCCGCGTTGGAGCATTAACCCTAAACCCAGGAGAAGACCTTCTTCAATCAGCGGTGATCGATGCCGCTAAGGGCTTTGCGTACTTCGGAACTGATACGTTTCCTGGTATTGTTGTGAAGGTCAATGTCGCTGCGGTAGTTGGCCAGCAGAAAGTTGTTGTGCTCCTGATGAAATTTCAAGACATTGCCTATACGCCCAATACACCGAGCCATTACTCGGATCTGATCTTTGGCTCAATGAACGCCTACTATGTCGAGAATTCGTTCAATCAATTCTCTATTACAGGCAGTGTATTCGGATGGTATGTTCTGCCTCATCCAAGAAGCTACTATGTTGATTCGAGCGGGAGCGGAAATGCGGTGGAAATGCTGAAGGATTCAGTCGCAACCGCTGATCCGTATGTCGATTTCCGCGAGTTCAAACACATCATCATGGTCTTCAACGGCCTGTTTACTCCGGGCGGTGCTCCTGGATGGAACGTGCAGACCGCAGAGGGGGTAGTCAACGTCGGCGTGGTTTTCGTTCCTGATATTAATGCTGAGACTGACCCAGACCCAATGGGTTGCTACGCCCATGAGTTTGGACACGCTTTAGGTGTGCCTCATTCTGACTCTGGACATTGGGACTGTATGTCGGGAGGCCCTGAGCTTGGCTGCTACAACGGTCCTTCTTGCAGTTATCCCGCGCACTTCATCTCTTTCGGCAAAATACAACTAGGCTGGCTACCTTCAAGTCGAGTGAATGTTGTCTCGGGCGGACAGACAACGTTCGACGTCTTCAAGCTTGAAGCTGCGACCACGGGGTACCAGGCCGCAAAAATCCCGGTTAGCAGTACCGCATACTACCTCATTGAAACACGCAAGCAAGTAGGCTACGACGCATACCTACCAGGCCAAGGTGTCCTAATCTCTTACGTAGATGAAACGCAAGGCAATCCATCATCGCTGATTGATGCTAACCGTAGCACTTCTACGTTGGACGATGCAGCGTGGCAGGTCGGACAAACCTACACAGACACGGTTAACCGTATCTCGGTAGCTGTCCTGAGATCGTCGGCTGACTCGTACACTATCTCCATAACAATGATTGCACTCGGCCTCACGAACTGGCCGGGCCTCTTCACGGGAAGAGCTGTCTTGCAAGTTATTGGTTCTGGCGCACCGCATGGACCCTACAACGACTATGCTAAGGTGGATGATACTCTGGCTATAGTTGATGTTGTGGGCGCTCCCGGCTATAGTCCTGGAGCTGGCACGTTGACTCGCTTCGATACAGAAGTGATCACTGAGACTGGGCCTCCTTGGGCCTGGTCTTGGAAGACAGGATACACAACGCAGGATGTGATCGGAGTTGGAGGACCTGTGGTGAGCAGCCTACATAGAATGTACAACACTCTAAGCATCGCGCCTTGTATATGGGACTACGCTACGTGGGAGATCATCTGCAAGGACGGTAGCAGGTTCAGCGACCCTGGCGGCCGTCACGGATACATAGCGCTCTTCACGGATGGCGACAGGAGAATCCTCATGGTCAGCGGTTACTCAGCCTTCGTCACCAGAGGGCTGGGAGTTATGCTGAGGAACCCAACCGTCTACTCCAGTATCCTCCAAGGGCAGGCCGTTATTGTAAAGCTTACAGACAACAATGGCAACGGCATCTGGGAGGTAGGTGAAAGCGTAGAGGTCTTGAAGACTGTCAGACTGGCTAGCGTAGGCGTTAACTCGACATGGGCGACATCCATAGTCGGCACAGCACCTAGGAGACTTAGTGGGGCCGTGATGCTCGCCGCAAACATGAATGAATATGTCTTACTCTCGGAGCAACACGAAACCATTCAATCGAATACTTCTTGACTCCTCTCTTTCGAAAGTGCTGCTTCTGTTGATTATGAAGAAAAGGGGGATCTTTCACGGATATTGCTGGTTCTCTTTATAGAGCCCTCTTTCGCACCATATAGTGAAGCAAGGTGAACTGAAAAGTGACTTTTCATGCGAGGAGGAGACGGATAGGCCGCCTTCCGGACCGCAGAACTGTCAATCGCGTTATAGCAGTCTTGATCTCGATATCGATCGGCGTAGTCTTGCTTACATCAGCCCCGCCCGTGCATGCGTTTGCCCGTGTTGGAGCACTAACCCTAGAAGCTATGCCTGATTCAGCGGTTATTGATGCTGCTAATGGTTTCGCATACTTCGGAACAGAGACATACCCAGGTATTGTTGTGAAGGTTAGGCTCTCAGATTTCACAAGCGTCGGAGCATTAGCGCTAAACCCAGGTGAAGATGTTCTGAGCTCAGCTGTTATTGATACTGTCAACGGCTTCGCATACTTCGGAACGTGTACGCAGCCGGGTATTGTTGTGAAGATTAGGCTCTCAGACCTCACCCGTGTCGGAACACTAACACTGAACACAGGCGAGGACACCCTTCGTTCAGCTGTCATAGATACTGTTGGTGGCTTTGCATACTTCGGAACAGATACCTTTCCAGGTAAGGCCGTGAAGGTTAGACTATCAGACTTCACTCGTGCGGGAGCATTGACCCTAGAGTCCTGCTACCTTAGGTCGGCCGTTATTGATACTGTTGACGGCTTTGCATACTTTGCATCACGTTTTGAAAGGATTGATAAAGTCAGGCTATCAGACTTTACCCGTGTTGGGACACTAGACATAAACATAGATATAGATGGCTCCTTCATCTCGGCTGTAATCGATACCGCTAACAGATTCGCATATTTCGGAATGGACGGTTCGCCAGGTCGCATTGTGAAGATCAAGTTGTCAGATTTCACTCATGACGGCACAGTGACTCTGAACACAGGCGAAGACTATCTTGCTTCAGCTGTCATCGACGCTGCTAATGGCTTCGCGTATTTTGGAACATATACAAAGCCAGGTAAGGTCGTGAAGGTTAGGCTTTCAGACTTCACCCGTGTTGAAGCAGTTACATTAGACACAGGTGAAAACGGTGTTCGTTCAGCGGTCATTGATGTTGGTAATGGCTTTGCTTACTTCGGGACGGGTATGCTATATGACATCCCATATTACATGCGTAGGGTCGTTAAGGTAGATCTCGATGGTTTTGATTTCTCTTTGAGTAATAGTGGCGGGATCTCGGTTATTCAGGGTGGTTCATGCTCGAATACTATTACAGCGACCCTAGTCTCCGGTACTACTCGGAGGGTAGCTCTCTCTGCTAGCGTTCCCTCAGAAATAGCCTTTGCCGTCATTGTATCCTTTGATCCTTCTTCGGGAGACCTGACATTCACGAGCACCTGCACAGTTACCGTATCCTCTTCATCGCCAAGAGGCTTATACCAGATAACTGTAGTCGGTGTAAGCGCAAGTGGAGTAACCCGTTCCACTTCGTTCACGCTAAACATTATCGAGAAGGGTACTACCCGGATCGTTTTGGATGCCTCGCCTAAGCCTGGCTATTCAAACAAACCAGTGACCATATTCGGCACTTTGCTTGGCTCTTGGCGTTGCATCAGGGATGGCATGGTCATCTACAAGCCTGTTACCATAGCGGCAGGCTGGGGGTTCAGCACCATTGCCACGACAGACTATTATGGTCAATTCTCTGTCACGACGAACTGTCCGCCGACGGGAGGCACATACGCCGTCAGAGCAACTTTCTATGAGGATCAGGACCTCAGAAGCAGCTCAACATCAATCCTATATGAAGTCATCGCGAAGATACCAACCTCAATCACGATAAGCTACATTGCCAACAGGGAGTTCGCAGGTTATCTTACACGGACCGATACAGGCGCATACCTAGCATACAGGCCGGTTAAGTTGACGGTTACGTACCTCTCTGGAACGACATGGCGAACCGATACTTTCGACTTGCAGACGAGGCATGACGGGTTTTGGCAGTTGGAGTTCCTATTCTACTGGCGAACAGCAACCATAGTCTTCGAAGGAGACGAAACATGCGCACCGTCCACAGCCACAGTAAGCCGCTCAAGTTCAGGTTCATCAGGTGAAGGATCGGTCGCTCCTCCTACAGCTAATCCCGTAGGTGTGGATAACTATGCGCTTGCAACCTTCAGAGCCAACTCTGCCATCGGTTCTTGCCGGTTTGTGTTGGATGCTTCTCCTAAGCCTGGCTACGCGTATCAATCCATGACCATATTCGGCACTTTGCTTGGCTCTTGGCGTTGCATCAGGGATGGCATGGTTGTCGGTAAGCCCGTAGAGATAAAGACAGGCTGGGGTTTCAGTACTGTTCTAACAACCGACTATTATGGTCAGTTCTCCGTCACAACGAATTGTCCGGCGCAGGGAGGCACATATCCAATCACAGCAACCTTCTACGAAGACCAGGACTTGACTGGAAGCTCGACAACGATAAGCTATGAGGTCATAGCGAAGATCCCGACGACCATAACGATAAGCTATGTTGGCAACAGGGAGTTTGGAGGCTATCTTAGACGCGCGGACACAGGTGCATATCTGGCATATAAGCCAGTCAAGTTGACTGTCCACTACCTTTCCGGAACCTCGTGGCAGACAGCGACTTACGACCTTCAGACGAGACAGGACGGCTACTATAGCTTAGAATTCCTATTCTACTGGAATCAGGCGACAATCAGCTTCGAAGGAGACGAAACATACGCACCATCCTCAGCCACAATCACACGATAAGAGAACCCGCAATCTCTGTGAAATGGATCAGCCACGTAATCCTCTCCGGTTGACAATATGCATTTTTGACATGTACGCCGTGAACGCTCGTCCAGGCTATACCTAGGATCCACATGCCTTCCCTAATTCCTCGGGAAACCTGGTGTTAGCTTCATTAGGATCACGGGCGATTTCCGAAATCTCTTCGTCAAACAGTCGTCAAAGGGTCATTAAGGTTCTGGAAATCATTCCTTCCACAGCTCGTCCGCCCGGTCATGCAGTCGGCCACGCATACGTGACCTTTTTTGGCATAGCGATCTCGACCGAACTTGTGGTCAAACCTGTCAAACCACGGTATCCGTAAGCGTTTCCCCAAGTCATATAGCGCCCGGTCTGAAGAAACAAACCGGCCGACCAGAATCTTCGTAGATCTCTATTCCACCAAAAAAGGAATAGCTAATCAATAGCGTCACCTTGGTAGTGCCCTGTGGGCCCGTGGCGCAGCCCGGATAAGCCATCGCTAACGGAGAGCGCACCGGCCTTCTAAGTCGGGGGTCGCGGGTTCAACTCCCGCCGGGCCCGCTATATCGCATGGGTTAGAGAATCCCTTTATGAGGGGGGAGCCAATGCTGTCCACAATATTCGGATCGTTTGCGTTGATTGCAACCGAATGAAGCACGCCAGCGTGGCGTGAATCTGCTTCTCCGGGTTAGGGTGGCACGCGCCAAAATGTTGACTAGTTCTATCAAGATCATGTGACAATGCTGAATGGGCCAACACATTTCTAGGTCCCTTACAGTCGGGCTCTGGAAAATCAGGAAGGCCATACCTTCATTCGTCATTCAATTCTTCTTCTGGAAATCTGACATTCACGAGTACCTGCACAATCACCAGATCTTCTTCTGTGCCAGCGGACTCATATGCTATAAATGTACGACTGGCTGCCGTTGGTCAAACCGTGTTTCGCTTGGCTCAAGGTTCTATCCGATAACGTGTCGGCTTACGAGTCCCATGTCGCGGGTAGATGATCCACATATTGAGAAAAAGCATTAACAGCAGGTTTGGTGCGTAAACTAAGGAGGGAGTTGCTGGAGATGTCGATTCTACGTGAGCCCATACCTACCATCACAGGACCAGGTGGCTTCTTGATTGCACTAATCTTCATTGCATTGATACTAACATCATTTGAAAGTCGTGGATTGGCTTTTGATTGGCAATTTGCTCTGGCTCTCGTCGCTATCTCTGTTCCTCTGTCTATCCTCATTACGCAAACCTATCAGGCTCTCTTCATGAAATTCGGTTCCAGAAGAATGCTGGAGCACTTTGGGAGTAGGTGGCCAAGATACAAGAAGCGAGGACACGAGCTTGTTGTCATGTTGGATTATCTATCTTGGAAGAGGGATTTGGCAGACAAAGAGTGGGGAATCATCCGGAGAGAGGCCACTGCATTTCACCTCTTCAACATGCTCAAGTGGACCAGCTCTCTATTCCTCTTGGGTTACGTCATACTCTTGCCTTGGTATGCTCTATGTCAGAGAATGAGTGTTCTTTGGTGGGGCGTAGCAATGACACTTGCTGCGGCGGCTCTATGCTTCTATTCTTTTTGGGCCGCATCTAAGGAGTCTTGGAAAACATGGATGATGATAGATAGAAAACTGATAAAGGAACTTAAGCCCTGTTGGACTTCGTGGTTAATAGAAGAAGGAATCATGAAAGAAGATCCCCCAGCAATCGAGGAAGGCCGGAACCAAGCCTAGTAAAAGCCAAAGACTTGTGAACTTGCAAGGAGTCATCGTCTAACTTCTTGATTTTCTCCGAATAGATGGCTTCTAGTCTTGCCGAGCGTTCCCGCATCTTCTTTCGGTCGCCGTAGGCAGGTCCTTTTCCTGTTGTTGCGCCTATTTCACAGTCTTTGCATCACTTTAAGTATCCCGGCGGATACGGGGGCTTCAGGGATCAAGATTGTCAGGGTATATTGTGACTATTGACACCAATTGCATTAACACGAGAGAGGCAGATCAGTATCTCAATCGACTCGAAGAATGGCACCGAAAGGGCCTGATCGAAATCGTCAAGACGGATGTTATGAAAACGGAGTTTCTCAAGGCGAATCGTAGGTTCACTCAAAAAGCGAGCGAATACAGAGAGGATTTTGGAGTTGGCGTATTTGACCACTCTAGATGGGATCGCTCGAAGTTCTATGACCCTTCAATTGACTATCCGGTGGAAAGGATCAAGAGGATAGTTTTCCCTCGGTTCGAAAGCCTTGTAAGTGAAGAAAAGACTAGAGCTCAGCGGGACATAATGCATATTGCCACGCATCACATGCACAAACGCAGTTTCTTTGTGACAACTGACAAAGTTATCACGGGGAAGAAAGAGGATTTAGAGAAGTCAGGTGTAGTTGTGCTAACTCCTAAGCAGTGTGTATCCAGACTGAGTCGACTGTTAACAGAGCAGACGTGATTGCACCTACACTTTAGGCCTTGCGAGTCGTTCCTTCATCTTGGTGATCTCTTTCCCTTGCTCAGCTGTAGACTCGTTACTTCAGGTCTATATATCGATTCCATATCTGTCTAACAATGCTCTCGGCGGTAGGAGACCGCAAGAACTGAGCAAGTCTCGCATAGTAGATGTCATTGGAAGTAAACAAGGGTGTTCTACGGCCGGCTGGGGAAGCAAACCTTACCCCCAAGAGTTCATAGCCTACCGAATCGTCATCGACTCAAAGAAAGCAAAGGCTGTGCATCTTCTACGAAGTGTACTGGAGAAGGCAGGACTGTACTTGGATGGAGTTCAACAAAGACCATGACCATGATTATGAGCAGATTCAAATTCACCTCGACATGGAGACCAGAGAGACAGAGAAGATCATAGCATCTTCTGTGGGTGGCCCTGAACATGCAGGTCATGGCATTGAAGTCTACAAAGACATCGCCGAGGTTGAATGCAGAGATGCCGCATACACTACGTTGTCGGAAACATCGTTTCCATGAGTGGAGATCACGGGCAGAGTATGTCCACTAGAATAAGGGAGATACCTATTGGAGACCTAACCTTTTAGAACGGAAGACCGGTCATAGAAGTGCTCAACTGCTACCATGCCTTCGTTGGTTTGAAGCTGAAGCGCTTCGTTGAGAAAAGAAATGTGTTGCATCCTAGGTTGGAAAGACTTGATCGTGAACTTCTAGAGATTTGGTATTATCGCCATGCCAAGAATAGGTTCGGACATGACATATCCAAGCCATTCGATGAACCATACGTGATGTACTACCCACCGCCAGAAGATCTCATGTCAGGATTAGTCTATGCGTTCTTGTGGCGATGGATCACGCTCAAGAGATATCTCACTCGGAAGCATGCGTAAGATCCCCTTACGAGTCATGCCCACCGGTCCGTCCGATGCGACGGTGGACTTGCCGAGTCCAGGCCAGCAAGTACCTCCCTCTTGAGACTATCCCTCAATGCTAGGCTAGGTTCGATACGGCCGGCCGGGCAAATAGGCATCCCTGGTCACCTTGCTCTATGTAGCGCTTCTGATTCTCGTGATCATGCGGGATGAGTAGGTGGGGACGAAGCCACGGTAGTATGCGCCTCTTTGTCTTTTCGACAGGAACGAATCTTTTCATATAGTTCTTCGGCTCGTGTTTTCGTTAGTTCGCTAATTATGTTCTGGTCAAACTTGAATACGTTATCTCGGGCGATTGAGGTAATCTTTCTCATAAGAAGCCACACGACAATTGCGACAATAGTAGTCAGCATTCCAACGTGAAGGCCAGATGCAAATACTACGTATGAATCACAGCCGAGCCATAGAGCACACAACTGAAAAGACATTAGAAAGAGCCTAAAGGTAAACACAAGCACGACTCCAGTGGTCGAACATAGAAGGTACCAGTAGAATGAAGTTTCGACGTGAGCATCTTCGTGCAAGATCTTTCTTTGATCTTGGAATCGCTTGTAGGCATTATGGGTTCTGATTTTGTCCATGACCTCAGGGTCAAGAGAACCTCCTGCTTTCTTGGCTACCTCCTCAATAATTCCCTCCAAGAGATTTGACTGATAGTTGCCGACTAGGAAGGCCTTAACGATTCCCCCATAGTCGGAAGTAGCCCACACACGAATAAGCACACTCAGAAAGACACTATAAAAAAGTCCAATCGCCAAAAAAGATTCAAGCCATCTGCAGGAAGGTTTGACTATGTCTATGAGAAAAAGGAGCCCTAGGTATCCTGGCGTAAGGTTCCTAAGCACCGCGTTGAGATCGAATCTTCCTTCCTTTGGAATCTCAGGAATAGCAGACAACTATATCACTTTTAACATGCAATTCAACGGCTTAAGGGTTTTCTGAAATTGGTTCTTTGGGTTCCTTGCTGGGTTCGTAGGCGATCGTTGGCTGGGTTCCTGCTTCAGTCAACCTGTTGATCACATGTAGGTAAAGGAGGACATATTCCTCTTCAACATTTTCCATCAAGCCTCGGTCGATCTCTCGCAGCGATTCCATTGGTTTTCCTAGTTGGGCATTTAGCATCGAGTCGGCTCTTAAGGGAAAAGTATTCCATCGCGTCCAGAACCGTCCAGGCCTTGACACTCTTATCCCATAGGAGATGCTCTTTCCGTCCACTCGTCCTATGAGATTCTGCAATCGTGATCCATTCTCCGGAGTTTCTATCGAGATAGTATTCTACGAGGAAGCCGTTCTGCGGAAAATAGGAGTCGATGAGCACGGCGCATTTCAGTGCTTCGGTCCCTAACTTATCCATAGTATCGCCTTGAGCCAAAACAAAAGCTATGGTCCACCCTTTTGAAACTCCCACAGCGGCCTTTTGAAAAATGATGCAATTTGGCCTCCAACTGACCTTTCTTAAAAGATCCTCTATAATCCGACTTGCCATCCGTCTAAGGAGTTCTTGCAGGATGGCTTCGGCAGCGGGGGTATGCGAGTTGCCCTGCGGCAACCCGTAAATGAAATACCAATGGACCCAGCCATTGAGATACTGCTTCTGTGATTGCACTCGGTTCTGCGGAAGCAAATTGCCATGGTCCAACAAGTATTTCTGAGATAAGCCCTTGTTGCCGGAACGCGTCACGAGCTTCGATGGACACGTCCTTCGGCACGTTTCCAGGAAGAGATATCCAAACCTCCGTAAGCTCAGCTTTTCCAGTCATTGTTCTCATATGAGACAGTATCCTAGTCTCCCTTAAATCCTCGTTTGAATAGGAACGCATTCCCAGATAGACAGATTCTAGAACCAATTCCGGCGATAAGAACCCTCTGGACCCCCAGCCTACTATTGTGCCACACCTACATTCTCCGAGCCCCGAAATTCATGCAGCAATCGCTCAATTATCAGCTGCCATGTTCAAATAGCCCCTAGGATCCGCGATCTTGTCATCGGCATTGTGTCCGCACACTCCAGTCCATTTAGCTTCTCATACGAGCATCCTGGGTATTGATTCGACGTTTTCCATACCTCGTTATCTCATTGAATAGGGAGTAGTATTCAAGATTCCATGTGTCTTTGCAGACCGAGTGAAAGCTTCTTGCTGCACTAGTTATGGCATCACTCATAGCGGGTGCTGTGGGCTGGCAGCAGTTCACTCTAGGACTCACACCGCCGACAACCATATGATCAGTCCAGCTGTCGCCACAATTCCAGACTAGAGGTGCTAGGACAAATGGAGTCACGGACGAATTCTTTCTAACCCATGCGTTATCGAAGGCTCAACTCCCGCCGGGCCCGCCACAAACTTTCCGGATTCAGCTTGGTCTGCTACTCTAGCGGCCATGACTATGCGTTCGGAGAACCAGAGCCAGCGGGAAACGCTTTATGGATTCTGTTTAATGCACTAGTTCCTGTTTTTGTGCAGTCTTGTTCATGTCTTTGTAACCGGTGGTAGTGGAGTGGTATATCCTGGGCGTGTTAGAACTGAGGGGAACGTTCCGAGAGAGATTGTTGTAAGTTCTGGCATGAAGGTTTATATGATGTAAACGTTTTTGTTTACGTGCGTGGTCGGCGTTGACACAGGTGCAGGTTAGGATGCCGGAGAAGATCGTCAAGGAAATTGACAGATGGATATCTGAGGGAAGGTTTGCAAGCAGAAGTGAAGCGATAAAGACCATCGTCGCCTTGTATCAGGAAAGAGAGCGCACAAGGCAATTCTACACGATGCTATTGAAACGAAGCAGAGAAGCCAGAGAGAGACCCGAAATCCTAATACCTTTAGAGGATGTCACGTGAGCCACAGGGTTCTCTTTCACCCCAAGGCCGCACGCTTTCTGGAGAAGGCAGACACTTTCGTGAGAGATAGGGTGAAACAAAGCTTACGAGAGTTGGAGGACTCCCCAGAAAGGAAAGGTGAACGCCTCAAACACTCACAGTTCTGGAGAGCCAGAGTCGGTGACTATCGTGTAATCTACGAAATAGACGAGAAGAAAAAGACGGTCATCATATTGTTCATCGGACATAGGAGAGATGTATACGACGAGTTCTCTAGGCTCCTAGACTAGGGATTTCTCTTTCTGTAACGTCCACTATGGAAAAGCTGGCTGAGAGCCATCTGCCCAGCGTGATTTGAATAGAGTTGAACCCAGACGTATCAGTAGTTCAACTCCATCCGGGCCCACGACATGTTTTGTCTTCTTTGATTGTTCTAGCCTGAAGTCATCTCACGTAAGGCATTTTCAAGCATTCTTTGGAAATCTAGGCCCAATGGGCGTGCCTTTTCGAGTAGTTCTGGATCAAGTGTGACGTTGACACGTCTCTATCGACGGGGCGGCCTATGCGCACGCCTGATTATTAGGGCGGGGCCCGTTTCTTTGGCCGCTTACCTACTGAGTTTCAGTTCAACCATTTGCCCATTTGGATGAAGTCCACTTTCCACCATTGTTTTCTGAGATACGCTTCTGGAACGAATCCGAGCTTCAGGTATAGCTTCAGTGCTGGAATCAGGACTGGTAGTGTGTTCAGTGAGATCTTGTGGCAGCCCTGCTTTTTGCTATATGCAATCACTTCTCTCAATAACTTCTCACCGACACCTTGCCTCTGCTTCGATGGATGAACAGCGATAGTATGCAGAAACGAGAACCCGCTCTTGCCAAAGATCCGAC
>Ga0315310_10001395_pt1 | contig 15274 bp, 16 predicted proteins | sample TDP5_MG_FD_203630 | JGI IMG/M metagenome (GOLD analysis project Ga0315310, IMG submission 203630) | Freshwater sediment microbial communities from Lake Towuti, South Sulawesi, Indonesia - TDP5 | ecosystem: Environmental > Aquatic > Freshwater > Lake > Sediment | place: Indonesia: South Sulawesi... | reverse complement strand
CCGACCGATCTGAACTTGTGTAGGCCGGTCCATCATAGATGTGAACTCCATCATTGAAGCAGATGTTGCACACCGTCAAGCCCGTCTTGGCGAGAAGCTCCCTGATGGATTGCATCTGTTGTTTCTTGAATTGATCTATATCCCAGATCGCGAGTTCAGCCCCATCGAGCCCGATCTCCGCTATCTTTTCCAAGGCTTCCACAAGAGGCAGCCCTGACCTCACGATCCTGTGCGGTCCAACAGCGTAACCCACGGACTCGAATGCCCACGTTATAGCAGCAAGCTTCCACACTTCTCAGTCACCTCGAACCTCTCGTTGTAGGAGAGCCCTGCTTCTCGTCAATCTCGAAAACTTGGACGCGTGAAGACGATCTGATAAGACCAAAAGGCACGAAGTTGTAGCTTGATGTCCAATTTCTCTCATCTTTGAAGTCCTCTGGCTCCATTCGTTCCAGAATCTCTTTAAGACGGAGGTGCGGCCCGAGTAGGTTTCTGCTGGAACTATACAATGTCAACCTCAACCCGTTCAGCCCTCTCTTGAGATGTTTTACGATGTTTACTCATAGGGCGGCCATGCTATCATACTAACCTTGTGTCCGCAAACTGACAACTCGGCAGCTGCCGCATTCATCCTTTCGATTCAAAAGCACTCCTCTTCAGAGAAAATAGAACGATTACGGAATATGGAACGACACTTCTTGACGAGTCGACCGCCGCTAGAAAGGCGTGGGGAGATACAGAGAACCGGCGACTGGTTCTCAAGTTGTCCGTCGTTATGCTGTCTCTCTCGTCTCGCTTCTGCGTGAGACTGTGAACAGTCCTGCCGCCCATGCGCCCAGCCCAATTATTGGGAGCGAGATTAGGGAGAGCCATTGGCCAAACGACTCAAGGATGCGATAAGTCGTCTTTGAGCTTATGGTGACTTGGACGTTGCTTTCGACGGAGAACCTGTCAGCGTTCTTGATCTCGAGTCTCACTGACCCCGACTTTGGTGCTTTCACGTCGAAGTACGAGTAGGGGACGTTTGTCTCAGACCAGAGTATGTTGCCATCCGGGTCATAGATGGTTACGTTCAGGTTCTTCATCATGTAGTCCGGTGGGATGGTCTCTGGTGGAACAGGCTCCGTTGGCATTGGTTGAGAGCCATTAATAACCGAACCGCCATCCACCAGTGGCAAAGGTCTGTAACCGTCCACGGAGCCAGATAGGCTATCGCCTTGTTCTACGCTGAATGAGTAGCTCCAAGATCCGAAGCCCGAGATCGATATGTAACGGTAGAAGCTCTCCTTGGTCTCGAAAGAAGTCGTGGTAGGCGAGAGGAGCATGCACCATAGTCCACTCAGCAGGAGCATGGAAGCAAAGGTCAATGCGATTGCTCCGCCCGTCCTCATAGTAATGGTTCCACGGCGACCTATCAATATCCCCAACACTATCAGGAAAACCGCGCCAAGGACCGCGGCAGCCACCATAGCCAACGGAAGAACTGTATACCATGACGTCTCAGGCACAGTCACGTCATAAGAAACATTGAGAGGCACCATTGAGATCCACACAGACTCTTCATAGTCCGAACGATAAAAGACTACATTTTAGAACGCTATCGACTAGGCTCCAGAACACCGTGGAACTCGCATTGAGGCGTGATAACCAGCGTATTCGAGAAGGGCGGCCCGCCCTAGGATCAGAGAGTTGCAGGTTCGATCGATCACTCCGTCGTCACTCCACACAGACGCACCGGAGCAAATTGTTGAGGCCAACAGTGGCTCGATTCTTATGGAAAGCTTATGAAGGCTGAAAGCGTTCTACGCGTGTCTCAACTTTCACGTGGTAAGCTGCCTTGCAACGTCGAAATCCGGTCCGGGACATAGAGCTCATCACGCTTGCCACGATGGCCAACGGAAACATGAACGGCGCGGTAATGATCCTCTACGCTCTCGAACTCAAGGCATCAGTTCTAGAGATAAGCCTGATCGCTGCCTCGGGAGCCTACGTATCCGTTCTCTCTAGGATTGGACTCGGTCTTCTCTCTGACAAGTTGGGACGCAAGCCTATACTCATGCTCGGTCTCCTGTCCGGAAGCGTCGCCTCCTTGTTGTGTTCTCTGTCGTATTCTCCTCTCCCCCTCATAGTGGCAAACATCTTCGAAGGTCTTCGATGGTCAGCCTACTTCTCAAATGGCCTTGCACTCATAGCAGACGTCTCATCCGAGTCAGACCGGACGAAGTCCATAACGGCCTTCACGCTTGTCTCATCGGCAGGTCTGTTGATCGGTCCGGCATTCGCATCAGTGATGCTTCTGTCCGTTTCAATCCGTCAACTCTTCTACTTCTCCACAGCACTCTCATTTGCCGTACTGTTCGTCGCAAGTTCTGTCATTCCTTCGCCTCGTGTTCAGAAGTCTGCGACGGGAGTGAGAGGGAGTCTCATGGCCATCTTCAAGAGGCGGGAAATCCTTCTCGCGAGCTGGCTGATCTCTCTCTATTTCTTCGTAGAGGTGGCCGTCTTCACCTTCATTCCTGTCTTCGCTTCGGAGGTAATCGGATTGAGCGAGTCTCAGGTGACCCTAATCAGTACGCTTAGAGCTTCGATGATGACGGGCGTCAGGTTCTTTGTGACTAAGCTGGAGAATCTTGCAGGTCGGAAGCGTCTGCTGCTAATCACTTCCCTAGGCTTCTTGGTCTCCTCGCCATTGATGGGAATCAGCAACTCTTGGGTGCAGATCGCTACGTTCTCAGCGATATTCGGGGCGGCTCAAGGGGCATCATTTCCTTTAATGATGCTCACCGTAAATGATGCAGCGGATTCGTCAGAACGAGGGCTTGCAAACGCCGCCTGTCTTGCAATAGGCGATCTTGCAGGAGCTTTCAGCCCCATTGTCATGGGCGGAGCTGTGGAGAGTCTCGGATTGACAATGATGTTCGCTCTGACTGGGATCCCCATAATGGCGCTCCTTGTCTCAGCGACTCGTTTGCCGACTCCAAAGAGCGGAGTAAGCTCTGCCGAATAAACCCGCGCGGAATAGGGCAGGTCAGAAGTACTGCTCCGCGAACTCCATGCCCTCAAAGTACTTGAAGATGAAGCACTCTTCGTGGCCTTCGTTGCCACAGATCCCCTTCTTCATGAAAGTGCAAGTCTTCAGGTACGGGCACTCCATGCTGACACCTTTTTCAAGTCACGATCTTCGGCATCAGGATGTGTGAACTCGGCTCCAGAATTCAGTTGATTTGCCATATAGCTGTTACCATGACCGGACAGGAACGAAACTATTGACATATCCACTAGCCGTTTTCCGGGAGTCACTGCTCGACTCTTAAATAGCCTTGGATCTATATCCCCGGAGCACCTCGAGGAGGCCCATCCACGAAGTACAAGTGGACAGTCCTTACAGTGACTACTGTCGGCATCTTCATGGCCACTCTTGATTCGAGCATCGTCGTGGTCGGCTTACCCACAGTAATAGAAAGTCTGAAGACAACTCTCACCGCGGGCATATGGATAATCACAGGCTACAGGTTAATGATAACGGTGCTTCTGGTAACCATTGGCCGCCTTGCCGACATGATCGGGAGGGTGAAACTCTATAACTGGGGTTTCGTAGTCTTCACTGTCGGCTCGGCTCTCTGTGTTGTTGCTCCTGAAGCTTCTACGTTGATTGCCTTTAGACTGGTTCAAGGCATCGGTGCCGCCCTCCTATTCGTGAACTCGATGGCTATAGTTACAGATGCCTTTCCGCCGAACGAATTGGGGACGGGCATTGGAATAAACCAGATGGCCATCAATGCTGGAACCATCGTCGGCTACACCCTAAGCGGGGTCATGATAGGCTTGTTCGGCTGGAGGTCGTTATTCGCCATAAACTTGCCAGTAGGCGTCTTCGGCACCTACTGGGCTCACAGACAACTAAGGGAGCTCCCACGCCAAGACCGCGACGAGAGATTTGATCTGGCTGGCGCGGTTGTCTTCTCGACAGCTCTCACCATTCTGCTACTGGCTATGACGGTGAGCGACGTAAGGGCCGCTGTAACGCAACTTGCAATACTTGTCAGCGCAGTCATTTTCGCGGGATTTTTCCTCGTGGAGAGGAGCGCAAGGTTCCCGGTCATCGATGTCGGACTCTTCAAAACAAGGGCTTTCGGTTTCGGAAACTTCACCAACCTATTGAATGGCGTGACCTTTGGGAGCCTGACTTTTTCGATGACCCTCTATTTTCAGCTAGTGAAGGGATACTCTCCTCTCGAAGCAGGACTGGCGTTAATTCCACTGGACGTGACACTAATCGTCATCGGACCAATCAGCGGAAGACTGTCTGATCGTTTTGGAGCAAGATGGCTCAGCACCATAGGATTGGCGATATGTGGACTGGCCTTCATAGCACTGACGTCGCTGGACCTGAATACTCCTGAAGCTGTGACAACAGGATGGCTTGCATTGACAGGATTTGGAATCGGTCTCTTCAGATCTCCGAATGCCAGTTCCGTAATGGCTTCAGTCTCAGCCGAGCAGCGGGGAATGGCCGCCGCCATCCGCAGCACTATACTGAACACAAGCATGGTGGTAAGCGTTCCTCTCGCCACCTTGGTCATGAGTTTTGTCATGCCATACAACTCTCTTTCCGCCATCATAAGCGGCACCTCAACTGGCCAAGCCGAGTTGATGCTCTTGATGTCAGCACTGAGGTATGCCTTCATCTCCTTCTCCGCCATCAACTTCGCTGCTGCTGTTATGTCGCCATTGAGAGGAAAATGGAAGATCTCCCAGCCACTAGTTTCCCCACATGAACTCGGGCCGCATTGACAGAGCCGCTCCCATAAAGATAGGACGATCGGTTGACTGAAAGACCGATGTCCTTGGAAGGCAGCTGAAGGAGAGAAAGCGGTTTGAAGTCCGCTCCACTGGGAGAGAAAAGGAGGACTTTCACAGGTTCTGGTTGCGTGTCAGCAAATCTCCAAGTCTACTGAGGGGGAGGCGTCGTCGGAGGTGCAGTGGTATGAGGTGGTGGAGGTGGGGGCGGCCGAGGCGGCGTGACCGGCCTAGTTACCACCGTGTTGAATATTCCTCTTGCCACGAGGATCGCTCCCCCTAGAACCAGAACGAGCGGGATGAAGTGTCTGAAGGCCAACTCTGCCGAAGCCAGCCTTTGAAAGAGCATCGCGGCGCCAACATAGAATAGTCCTCCAGTCAGCTCTCTTACGATTCTTGTGGGATAGCTCCTTACGGCGATTCTGATGGCCATCAATACGAACCGCCAAATCGCGTATAGCAGACAGAAGGTGGCGGCAGCCGTATACAAGACGACGTGAACCGTTCGAGGCTCAAAGAAGACGATGAAGGAGTCATAGTAGATCGGTTTCAGATCTCTGAAGAAGTTGCCAATCTCCTGCCATATGGTTGGCACTGTAAGCCAGATGTACCCTATTAGCAAGAGGAACACGCCCAGAGAGACTAATCCGAGCTCGTCCGTTCCTCTGCCCCTCATTCTCTGATAGTCAGCGGATTGGCTGCGACCAACTGTCACTCAATCTTCCTCCTGCCAAATAGGTGAAGACGAAGGGTCAATTTAATCTTTGCAGCTTGACCTGCCCGTCTCTGCTCAATTCGTGCAAGACACTCGGTCGCAGCGCGGATCGTCTCGCGGAGAGGTGGCAAAACCTATATAGCGACTTAGACTCACAGAACCCTGAAATGAACCAGTCAATTAAGGACGACACTACTGATTACATACTTGAAGTATCAAACCTAACGGTAAACCTTCAAAATCAAATAATTCTTGACAACATAAGTTTCAAGCTTAAGAGAGGAACAACTCTGGCAATTGTTGGGCCGAACGGCGCTGGCAAAACCGTACTGTTTAGAGCGCTGCTGAATCTTTTACCATACAGGGGAAAAATCGAGTGGAGCAAAGGAGTCAAAATAGGCTATGTGCCTCAAAGAGTGTCTATAGGCGACATTCCTATATCGGTTCAGGAATTTCTTTCATTCAAGGAATCTTCGAATATGGCGGGTTGTCTCGGCGCACAGGATTGTCTGAGCTTGGTCGGGTTAGACTCGGGGCAGCTGTCAAACAAAGAGCTCCGCGTCTTGTCAGGAGGGCAGCTGCAAAGGGTGCTGATAGCATGGGCCATAGCTGACAGGCCAGACGTTCTGCTGTTTGACGAACCGACCGCCGGTGTCGACCTAGACAGCGAGGAAGCAATCTATGAGATGCTCAATAGGCTCGAGAAAGAAAACCAGATAACTGTACTATTGATATCGCATGACATACACGTGGTCAGAGACTACTCGGAATACATGTTGGCACTTAACAGGAGCGTCATCTACTTCGGCGGATCCGAGAAAATAGCCGATCCTTCTTTGCTGGAAAAGATCTACGGCAGCGGCACCGTGATGAAGACCCGCAAGGAAAGAGGGTGATCTGGATGACAGAGGTCTCGATATTCAGCCTCGTGACAGGTATCTGCGTGGGACTGTCAGCCGGATACTTGGGATCACTCATGGTGCTCAAGAAAATGGCGCTTGTCGGCGACGCCTTGTCTCATGTGGCTTTGCCTGGCCTCGCCTTGAGCATACTTCTAGGGTTCAACCCATTCCTAGGTGCATTTGCCTTCCTCTTCGGATCTGCTGTAATCATATGGCGGATTGAAAGGGTCACGAAGTTGTCCATAGAGACCATCGTGGGAGCGTTATTCACCTTGGCCTTGGCTGCCGGGATTCTGATGATTCCCGAGCCGGAGCTGCTCGAAGCGCTCTTCGGCAATATTACAAACGTCAGCCTCACTGATACCGCAATTGCGCTAGTTGTCTCTGCAATAGCCATCTTCTTCACTAAAACCATCTACAGCAAGATTGTTCTCGGCATGATTTCGGAGGAACTTGCGAAGTCAACGGGCCTCGATGTGGACAGAACCAATCTCCTATATCTCCTGCTCGTGTCCCTTGCTGTGGCTATCGGCATTAGAATTGTTGGAACACTGCTGGTCGGATTTCTCGTTGTTGTTCCTGCTGCCACAGCCAAGAATGTAAGTTCGAATCTGTTTAGGTACTCGATTCTAAGCTCCATACTCGGCTCCATCAGTTCTGCTTCAGGAGTCCTGTTATCCAGCTTTCTCGGCTTGCCATCAGGGCCCCTGATTGTCTTGTCCGGCATCTCGATCTTCTTGATAGCTGTGCTCGCCAGATGGCTGAGAATTCAATTACCTTGAGCATTGGCTCTGTTCCAACGACAGACGATAGGCAGGACTCATGTAGCTCAAGCCAGCTATCTTCTTGATATAGGCTGTGACGTGATCGCGGGGATACGGTTGAAGGAAACAATCTCGCTTCTCAAAACGGGCATAGAGATGTTGAGAAATCCATCTCACTCGTTTGAAGAATCGAGGTCTACGTCAGTCTCCAGGGCATTGGCTTTTCTGCTGACTCTGGGAGCTATCACAGCCTTCTTAACCCCGCTGCAGGTATCCCTTGGCTTCGAAGATGTGAACGGACTGCACGCCGGAGGAGCGGCCGAGTACCTTGCGAGAGACCTCTCATCTATGTTGGATCTACACTTGTTTTGGAGGATCCCGTTGATCGAAGTCCTCTATGTCGCAGTGGCAGTCGTCTCGACGGGATATCTACATGCGATCTTCAAGGTGGCTGGAGGCAAAGCGTCAATCAAGGACACATTCAAGATGATCTGCTATGGTGATGCACCAGGCCTTCTTTTCGGTTGGATACCGTACTTCGCTACCGTCTCTGCTGTTTGGGCGGCATCGTTGCAGCTGGTCTTGGGGCCTGTAATCATTCATAAGCTCTCTTGGAGCAGGGCGTGTTTCATTTTCGGGCTTCTGATCGGTCTGGCCACGATCGAGATCGCAATGGCCGCCGGATAGTCTCTTCCCTCCGACGGCTTTGCTGGCTGCAAAAAAGCGATATCTATGTGTCGAGAGGTCGGGCCAGGTCTACCCGAGTGCAGTCCACAGGAGTTCTGCCAGGTCGATGACCCTGGGCGTACCGTCGCTCTCCTGTGAGACATCCCTGAAGGCCTTCTCGCAGAACGGGCAAGAGGTTACGAGAAGGTCAGCGCCCGTGTCTTCTGCTTCCTTGAGTCGGAGCTTCGCCATCTCGCTCGCCATCTCGGCATAGGCCGATCTTACGCCTCCTCCGGATCCACAGCAGATGGCAAGGTTTCTGTTGTGGGCCATCTCGACCAACTTTACTCCGGGTAAGCTCTCAAGGATTTTCCGGGGCTCCTCGAAGATACCCATGTGTCTTCCTAAGTGACAAGGGTCATGATACGTCACGGTTTGATTTACTCTCTTGAATCTGAGGTTCGGCGTTCTATCCAATAGCATTTCGATGAAAGAGGCGAAGTGGAAAGTCTCGATGTCGTGGTTCAGAAACCTTGGAACCACTTCTCTTGAGAGCGTCTTGTAGCAACCAGGGCAAAGAGTCACTATCTTTTCAAAGCTAGGATTGTTCAGAATCATCATTTCGTCTGATACATAGTCTTCGAAAGGTCTCCTCTGGCCGGTTCTGAGGAGGAAGCTGCCGCAGCAAGGCTCCCTGTCTCCTAGGCTGCTGACGTTCACGCCGATTCGTCTAAGTACCTGATAGGCGTCTCGCAGAGCAGAGGGGCTAGTGTATGGATGAGTGCAACCAGAGAATAGCAGGGTTTGAGGTCGCCGAGATGAGCTGGGTTCGCTCTTCCAGAGAATCTTCTTCTCTCTGGAGTACCCGTAGGGATTTCCCGTCTCCATGATTTTCATCCCCGCTTCATAATGCTTCTCCAACTTGAAGCCTCTCTCCTGAAGCTCGGCCCTGCCCGCCTCTATTGCATCAGTCGTCTTGACCCCCGAAGGGCACCTCCATTCGCAATACCCGCAGGTTGTACACTTCATGAGTCTGTCATAGACATACGAGGTGGGGGCGATCCTTTCCCGAAGGATCGCGTAGAGCTGCTGCATTCTCCCACGCGGGCTCCCTGACTCCCATCCTATGAAGTCGTAGGTGGGACATTTAATTCGGCAAAAGCCGCATCTCATGCACCTGTGCGTGTCCTCTTCAAAACTGCCGAGATAGATGTGCCTTCTCGGAGATGGGTCTACCTGATGGGCCATGGTCCTCCCTTACCTTTGTACGGGTTCAGGATCTGCTTGGGGTCGAACAGCTCTTTTATTCGTCTCATCAGCCTAACGGCTTCTTCGCCGTGCTCTTCCTCGATGTACTGAGCTCTGACGATGCCTATTCCGTGCTCGCCTGTTATTGTTCCACCAAGCGGCAGCACAATCTGTCTGTAGAGTGTGTCCAACCCTTGCTGAAACGCCCGCCTTTCGCCCTCGACGCGATCATCGAACATGAAGGTGGGATGCATATTTCCATCTCCGAGATGGCCGAAGTTAGCAAGATCCAGATTGGAAGATGCGAACTTTGACGGGATATCTTCGATGACGGTTGTCGCTTCAGCGAGTCTTGAGAGAGGGAAAGTACAGTCTTCCATGCACGTTGTCGGTCGCAGTCTCGACAACGCTGGAAGAGCGGCCTTTCTTGCAGATATGAGCATCTCACGCAGAGAAGGATCCTCCGTACGCTGAATGTAGGATGGACGGAACTCTTTCAGGATTGGAAGACAGGAATTCATGTCTCTCGTCGTGCTCTCTTTGGAGCCGTCGCAGTCGATCAGGAGGAAATTTCCCGGTGGAATCTCTCTTGTCTTCATGTACTCCAGAGCGGCTCCAGCTGTCTTTGCACTCATGAACTCCAACATGTCTGGCAAGATCTTGGCAGCTCGAATCTTCGAAACGGCCCTAGCGATCGGTTCAACATTGTCAAACGTGAAGACTGCGGTGGCGAAGGATTCTGGAATCGGAGTCAACTTCAGGCAGATCTTAGTTACAACCCCCAAAGATCCTTCTGATCCCACTACAAGCCTTGTGAGGTCGAAGCCTGATACCGACTTGAGAGTCCTAGAACCCGTATGAATGATTTTTCCACTTGGGAGAGCAAGTTCCAGCCAAAGAACATGCTCCCTCGTTGTGCCATACTTGATCGCTCTGTTGCCCGCTGCGTTGTTCGCTACCATGCCTCCTATCGTGCAGGCGGGGCTGCTAGCCGGGTCCGGCGGGAAGAAGTAGCCGTACTCGAAGAGCACTTCATTAAGCGAGTCACAGACCATCCCAGGCTCCACCTCGACCGTCATGTTCTCGACGTCGATTCTGAGGATCTCGTCCATGGCAGTCATGTCAAGAAGGATACCTCCCTTGACCGGCAGAGGAGAGCCCGTAGAGCTCGTTCCGGCGCCGCGTGGAGTGACAGGTATGGTCTCCCGACCCGCGAGTCTCAGAATCGTGGCGACCTGCTCGCTCGACGAGGGTCGCACTACCACATCTGGTTTGTACTCGTATAGTGATGAGTCACGGGAATAGCATATGAGCTCCTCATCCCTCAAGGAGACGTTTTCCGCGCCTACGGTGTCTTGGAGTTCCCTGATCGTCCTTTCGGTGACTCGTCCGTAGCGATACTTGACCAAGATCCAAGCTCCGATAGAGTGCAGCTATGCTACTGGATTCGTCCTCTTAAGGGTACTATTTCGACAAAGGACGAGATTCGTCGAAACGTCGCTGGTCTGAGCTACTCATTTCTAAGTAGATACTTTTTTCTGGAGGTAGCCCACCAAAGGTGCCCGCGATTCCGCCGGGTCGTCTGCATGGTAACGCAAACTGAAATTCGACCGATTTCAAAGAGACGGCTTCTGGACTCGAGGTCTGTGGCGCTCGTCGGAGTGATGGGCGCCCTTGGAAACGCGCTCTTCGTTGTCTCACAGTCCATATTTCAGTACGGACAGATTGCACTGGACCTCTCTCATATGGGCACGATCATTGGAGGCATCTACGGGGGGCCTCTGATAGGATTACTCTCAGGAGTGCTCGTCGGGCTGGGCCCGGGGCTGTATTACGGATTCTTGACGCCCGTAGGCGGTCTCGGTCTTCTAGGTCTCTTGGGGCTGCCGTTTGGAAAGGCGTTGACTGGACTCTCGATCGGTCTCCTCGCGGCCGTAATCAGGAGAAAGAGGTCGCGGTTGAGATTCTACGAGGTAGTTGCGACCGTAATGGTGGGTTATGTCCCCGAAGCTCTATTCACAGTCCTCTTCTTCAGCGTGCTGGTCTTCCTGTTTCTTCCTTCTGCCTCGGCCGCTTACATGTCTACACTTCTTGTCCCCATTCTCGCGAAGGGGTGGATCGAGATGGGAATCATGTCGTTCTTTGCATCATCGCTGACGGGCAATGCTGGTTTTTCGGATTTCGTTGATAGGTTCGTCCCGAGAACGATCTAACATCACGCTTCATGTTGATATTCGCTTACCGTTGGAACAATCGAAGTCCGTTGACCGTGTTCTGCTGCACACCCATCTTGAGAGGGTCGAAGCCCATCGAACCCCCGAGCAGCTGGGTGTAGTAGAGGACTGGGACATTGTACTTCGCTTCGAGTTTCTTGTTCAGTTGAAGCTGACCCGCGTCAAGCTGGAGGTGGCAGAAGGGGCATACGTCGACGATGCAGTCGGCGCCCGCGTTCAGAACGTTGTCTATCTTCTCCATCGTCATGTCGAGAGCCACATCGATTGCGCCAGCCCTGACTCCTCCCCCTGCGCCGCAGCACATCATCTTATCCTTATAGGGGACGCTGGTGGCTCCGGTTAGCTCGATCAATTCGTCGAGGAATCTGGGTCTCTCGGTGCTCCCCCACGGACGGAGCTCACTCGGTTTTAGTAGATGACATCCGTAGTGGGCGGCGGCCTTCAGCGGGATCTTTCTCTTGACATGTTCACGAATGCTGTCGAGTCCTATCTCGTTGTACAGGACTTCAGTGATGTGTCTTATCTCTATGCTCCCGTTGACGCTTCTGCCTATGCTTGAAAGAGCCTCGTTCGCCTTGAGTTTGAGCAGCTCATTTGTTTTCAGAATCTCATTTGCCTCCTTCAGGGTTCCATAACAGCCGTTGCAGATCGTCATTAGGTTCTTCATCAGGTCCTCGGCCAGAGAGATGTTCCTTGCAGCTAAGGCTAGCCAGGTATCCTTGCTGAAGGACTTGACAACTCCCGGAGCTGGGCAACATGATGCGCCGCGCAGATCGTGGAGCCGCACTCCAAGTTCTTCCAGCGTACCGCGCACCGAGGCCTCTATGCCAGGATATCTATTGGGTGCAATGCAACCTAGGTAGAGGGCGTAATCCATCTTTAGATGCCGCCTCTCTGTCCGATCAGTGTGTCGAACTCCAGTCTCCTGAGAAGAGTCTGGACTTCCTGAAGCGCATCAGGATAGGAGTGGGTGGTTGGAGGAGCGGTCAGCAATCCCAATGAACTTCTCTTCTCTTCGCTGGGTTTGTCGATCGGAACGAGATGGCCCGTCTTCAACAAAAGGGCTGACGCCTCCTTGTGGCGTTGAAGCATGAGGCCCTTTGAAGCCGCCATATTTCGAAGCGCGATGATCGTGTTGGTTACCTCGATCTTTCGGGGACATCTTTCATAACAGGTGTAACATGTCGTGCAAAGCCAGAGGTCTTCCCCTTTGAGGAGCTCATCTTTCAATCCCAAGAGAGCCTTTCTAATCACCAGCCGTGTTCTAAAGGCGGTGCGGCGCCCGGATGGGCACGAAGCCGTGCAAGATCCACATTGCAAGCAAGAGCGAATCTTCGTTATCCCGGCCTCTTCGAGCTCAGTTGGCAGTGTGTTGTCCAAACGATTTAGATAGACCGTATCCTTCTTGACTTCGCTCAACTTCATGGCTCCGGGAGGAATTGCTGTGTCTGGATAACCTGTTTGTCTTATAAGGATACTCGCAAGACCGAATTTCTTGGTTCGCGCTTCTCAACTAGAATTCCTGTTGCACGGTTGGGTTATCCTTATATATGCTGTGATCGGCTATCTCGTGGTCAAGTTAGAAGAAGGAAGACTGCGTGACTTTTTATCGGACTCGTAGCGTGTTATGCGCCGCCTTCCGTGGGTCACGTTTAGAGGTCGTAACCTGCTTCTAGCTCGAATAATATGGAGAGAGAAGTTTGCCAAGAAGGATCCCTGATAGGAGATTTGGGCGCGACACGGATCGTAGGGAAAGAAGGTTTGGAAGATACTATGGCCGTGGCCCGCGTTCCGATGTGGCTCCTCCGCGAGAAGCGCCCGTCAAGGAAGGAGAGGAATACGACGTGTCTATCGAAGCCGTCGGCCAGCGGGGGGACGGCCTCGCAAAGATCCAAGGATTTGCGGTATTCGTTCCGGGAACAAAAGTGGGAGACAAGCCAAGGGTTAGAATAGAGAACGTGCGCGGAAACTTCGCCGTCGCGTCCGTCGTGGAAGGTGGAGCTAGAGGAGAACCTGAGCCAGTGAGTACGACCGAAGAGGGACAGACTGAAGAAGGAGAAATTGAAGGAGAGTTAGGTTCACAGGAGGAGACAAGCGATGCAGATTAGAGATCTTAGAGTCGGGATGAAAAAGGTCAACGTATCCGCCCAAGTGGTCGAGATCTCAGAGCCAAGAGAAGTCATCTCTAGGTTTGATGGTTCGACCAATCGTGTCGCGACAGCAACCGTGAAAGACGACACTGGCACAATGAAGCTCAGCCTCTGGAACGAGCATATAGACCAGGTTTCAGTAGGCGACAGCATATCAATCGAAAATGGCTATGTAACTGAATTCAGGGGAGAGAAACAGCTCAACGTTGGGCGGTATGGTAAACTCAGCCCGGCCCAGCAATGATTCAAGTACTTTTTTCGAGGCGCCAAGAGGGCTCATCGGACACGGACGGATCCCTACTGTTTCTGGGTTCTCTGAGGCCCAGATATCTCCATGCGTGCGCTGCCCAAGGCGACGACCTCATAACCGCCTTTCTCGACAGGCGATGCAGGGCTCCTTTACAGATCCCTTTGAAATCGAGGTTATTGCACATTTGTGGTTTTGGGATCAGCTACTCATCAGCAAATCCGATGGGAACGGACAAGAACTGGTCGAATACTTACTTCGATAGATCCGACGCAAGCAAATGCGGTTGGCTAGCAGATCATATGCAATGTAAGTGATGTGAACGCGTCCTGCTCTACGGGAGAAGAATTCTATAGCCACGCCTTGACGAGCTGACACCAATGGAGCAGCCGCTCACAGTCGACTTAGATGTCACAGATAGCTCTTGGCGCACAAGATTCCCTCGATGTCTGATTGAAAGACTTGTTGGTTTTCTTCAAAATCTTCCTTCGCCGCCAGTTTCCGTCTTGGTGAGTCTATGGGAGGATAGGCTTATCATGAAAGCCGATTGCATGGGAAGGTCGCATGTTGAATGTATTTACATGACGGAATCAGAGATTGAGAGAATGGGACAGGGGCAAAGTCGAAATTGACTCAATTACTGCTCCTCTGTCAGAGAGACCTAGTCGGAACGACCGCTCTCAAGCTCATCGAAGGCAGATGCACCCTAGGAGAAACGGGCATAACCTACGATGGCTATGAGATAAGATCCATAGACGGAATGGACGGACCAACTTACCTGATGTACACCGTAAGTTACGAACGTGAGGTTGACAGGCAGTTCCATGGTTTCGTAAGACAGTACTTCGGAGAACCTGACCTGCTGCTTTCAGTGAACTATCACTCAGCAGAGAATCCGATGCCAATCCTATCCGTGCACGCTGCTGGCAACCCAACAACGCACGCGCCGATCGGAGGCACACCGGAGAAGCTTGGACTTGCACCGGCGGGCAGAATGAAGCTCGCCCTCCAAGAGCTCTCGAGAAGAAAAGATGAACTTGGGCTTGGAGACTTCTCTCTGTGTTTGGAAGCCACCCACGGTCCGGGCGACATGCCCTGGCCCTATATGGAGGTCGAAGTAGGGTCAAGCCCGAGAGAGTGGGGCGACGAGAAGGCCGTTGAAGCGACGGTGGATGCCGCGTTATACGCTCTCTCTCATCGCTTCGATGGACGGTGCCTAGTCGGTCTATGTGGAGGCCACTACGCCCTCAGGCACACGAAAGTCGTACTTCAATCTAGCTATGCGATCGGCCACGTTCTCACAAATCATGTCATAGCCAATGTTAGGCCCGAGATGCTTCGCGAAGCTGCAGCGAAAACCGTTGGAGGGATCGACTTCTTCGTCTTGGACACCAAAGACAAAAGCGAGATCAAAGCCAGGGCAAGGGAACTCGTTGAGTCGGTGGGGATGAAGCTGGAGAAGGATGAACGCGTCATGAAGCTATGAGAAAGAACCCCGAACATGAAGAACCAGCGCGAGTGTTGTGAACTATCTGACTCATCACGTCA
>Ga0315310_10001392_pt1 | contig 15286 bp, 16 predicted proteins | sample TDP5_MG_FD_203630 | JGI IMG/M metagenome (GOLD analysis project Ga0315310, IMG submission 203630) | Freshwater sediment microbial communities from Lake Towuti, South Sulawesi, Indonesia - TDP5 | ecosystem: Environmental > Aquatic > Freshwater > Lake > Sediment | place: Indonesia: South Sulawesi... | reverse complement strand
CCTACGACCTCATTCTGCAACCAAGCGCCTACATGGATGCGCTGGCTTTAATCGCCAACACGGGAATCAGCCAGCTTGAAAAAATCCAGGAGATAATTCAAGGCAACATCTACATTACACCAATAATCAAGTCATCCGCCGGAGGTACAGACACCGCCATACTGTTGAAGTCGGGAGCAGAAAACGCAGACCTACCCGTGGCACAAGACCTCAAAACCTTCTACATGCAAAGAGTCGACATGAACCACCAGTTCAAAGTGTATGAAGCCGTGGTTCCAAGAATAAAGAGACCAACTGCCATCTGCGAGATAACAGGCATCACTTAGGTGACTTAGCAATGCCGAAGTTTAGGGTGCGCAAGGTTTCAATATTCGGTTACGAAGGCAAAGACTATCTGCCTGGCGACATCGTGGAACTGCCAGAATCTTACGTTGGACGTGACTTTCTGGAGCCAGTTGAAGAACCAAAAGAACCAGAGAAACTCGTAGAAAAGAAGTCTAAAAAATAGCGTTTAAGACCTGAAAAGCCTCATTTCCCTATTTTTTGGATAAATCTCAAAACTTTACAGAAATGTAGTGAACATTAGGTTAGTTGGAAAATGCCAACAGTTTCAACGATTTTCCTACGGATATCCTGAGCCTTTACTTTTCCTTCTCGAAGACTTAGGATTACATTGAACAGTTCCAGCGCTGGCATCAAGCACATGAAATAAACTTTCGAGGTCCCTAAAACTTTTTCAGTGAACGGCTCTCCACGAGCTTCGGGTGGGTCGTTTGCAAAGTGATTCCCAACCAAAATTGCCTTCTTTTCAACGCCTGACTCCTTATAATCGTCTATCCAATAATCAAGGAGTTGTCTAAGTTTGTCTATGTCTATAGAGCCTTCTGATCCAGTCACTTCCAATATTGCTTCTCCAACATCAGAGCTTGCAATCCAGTCCTTGTCGCCTTTCTTAGTTAGAGTAAAACCTAACTCTTCAAATGCCTTCTTAACAGCTTCCTCTAAAGGCTCGTCCTTTTCGTACAGAAGTTTTTTCACTCGTGTTTTTTCCTCAAGTGCAGCGAATGCCGTATCGTATTCAACTTGCAATTCCGATATTTTCTTAGCTAAAATATCCAAAGATTTTTGGTCAGTATCCTCATTGGGCACTCTTATCTTTTCAATCCAAGCAGGTGGAGGACGTTCGATTGACTTCTTCAGTAAAGAAGTGGCACATTCCACAAGAACGTCTGACATATTTGCATGTGTACAAAAAGGGAGAAAAACTATCGAACCTTTTCCTATCCAAACTTCTGCAGCAATGGGTGCACCTGCATCGTTAAGTGCAATATTACGATGTTTAATTTTCAACCTATCAATCTCTTCAATATAAGCTGCCCAATATCTCTCAGTCATTTTAAGATAGCGAGCGAACGGACCAGGTTCACCACACAGCTTTATTACTCTGCCAAAGCCAGAAACAATGCGCCCATCAAGATTTTCTATCGGAATCCAGTCGTAGTTATTCTTGAATTCAGTTCTATCACGGCGTTCGGAGCTGTCAAACCACTGCCATTTTACTCCCCTAATAGGTCTTAGAAGACATATAAGCATGCCTCCTTTTTGCATCAGCAACTCAGTCTCTTTTTGAAGTTTCTGTAGTCCTTTTCGGAACCAGTGACCAGCATCCAAGTCAACGGAGCGATATTCGTCCATGGGAATTTTTTCTCTCCAATCTGCAGGAAAAACTGAGTCAACATCGACTATTACTATCTCATAATCGAAGAGCGATGGAGCTTCGAAAGCGCTTTGAACGTTTTCTATTTCAGGATTCTGACTTTCGATTCCAATTAAGAGCGTCCGAAGGCGCATAGTAATTCACAAAGAGAACAATGTCAAGCATGCACGTAAATCTTGCTCCATTGATTGGCCCTCCGCTATTACAAAAGCCTAAGGGGATGAAATGAAAGTGATAAGGGCTCTAAAAACTTGAAAAAGCTTAGTTTTCGGTCTTCTTTTTTGAAACGAAATTCAAATATTGTTTATATGTTTAAAAAAGCTTTGTGGTATTGATAAAACATGCTTCTCACGGTTGAGCAGAAAATCTTAATCGCATTGCTCGAGCAGGAGCCATTGCAAAACAATCAGATTGCCAAGCGTGTGGGCATCACCCAAGAGCACTGTTGCAGAATACTCAGAAAGCTCACGGAAGAAGGCTTAATAACCAGCGAGTTTCATGCGCCTCGACGTCTAAGCAGGCTTTCGCCGACTGGCCGTCGAATGGCTGAGTACTTCATTCAAGCAAAAAGCATTGAAAGCAGCCCAAAACCAGAAGAAAGAAAAGCTCTCAGTCTCGTCCGAAAGTGAACGCTGGCGGTTTTTGGAGTTGTTGTTGCATTGTAGCTGTTACAGCTAAGCATATTGCCCAGAATCTGTCGTCATGTGTGCCTTCAGGGTGCGAAAACGTGTAAAGCTCTGTTCCAGGCGTTTGCTCCCACTGTTCTACATTTAACTCGGCTTGCACCTCTTTGTCGTATGGAAGTTCAAACTGGCGTCTTGCTTCTCCAGGCGGTAGGTCTGAGTCTGATTTGCGTGGCGTCATCATCAGTTGCTTTAGGCTTGTTGCCATGCCGTGTTTTGCGGGTTTAGTGAAATCTACGCCCACAAGATTTGGGAAACCAGCCTTGTTAATCTGTTCATCCATACCCATAGTGCCCGTGTGGTCGTAGTAAACTGCCTGGACAGTTTTCCATCTGTCACAGAGGCTCTTGATGTAGCCCATAACATTGACATGGGGAGTTTTAAGTGGAAACTGGGCGCAGTGCACTAAGCGGCGCACATCGTCTTGCAAGTCGATTACGGCTACTGCTGCTGGATCTCGTTCTCGCCCCAAATCCCAACCTATGAAAAAGTTTCCTCTTAAATTGTCTTCAAACCTTGCAAACTCAAGGTCCTCATTCTGGCATTTGATTATAAGGCTCGAAGGTAGAAACGCAGTTTCGTCGTCTACGAACGCGCATTCCATTTCACGTTTCCAACGCCAGCTATCCCCAGCATACTGCTCTCTCATGATTTCAACTTGTTTGACATCTAACGGACCGTTGGGCTTTAACACGTCCTTCCAAGTGCGCAGGTATCGTGCGGGTTCATGCTCATGGACGTTGCCGCTGAAGATTCTGAAGGCTTTGTTGAAGCACATGTCCCAATAAACGCTATCCTTGTTCCACGGCGTGCTTGCAACATTAATGTAAACTACACGTGTCAACGTCATGGGCAGTAAGGCGCTGAGCCATAGGTCACGGTCTTTTCTAATGAAATTCATTTCGTCGATTGAAATTTTGTGAGGTCCATGACCACGGATGGTGAAGGGCTCCGGAGTCTCAGCTAATATCACCGACCTGTTTCGGAACCTAATTATGGTTTGTAGCTCATCGTAAATCAGCTTCTCGTAGACGTCTTTGTCCATATTTGCTAAGTGGCTGTGTAGTCCTCCTTCACCTTGAAAGTAAATCTCTTTGATTTGCTGAAATTTTGGCATCGTAACTATAACGCGTGAGTTTGGGTTGAGCGCGGCATAATGTATGTCAGAACCGCTCATGACGGTTGTTTTTCCAGCTCTTCTGCACCAACGTAAAACTTTGAGAGGCGATTCATCACCTAAAAATTCAGCTTGATAGGGAAAAGGCGTCTTGTGCAAGATTTTGATGAAAAACTCAACTGGATCCTGAGGGAGCTCTATTTCCTTCTGGGCGTGCATTTCCCTCTTGAGTTTTTCCAGCCTTTGTTTTTGCTCTCGCTTCATTCACCAACCGCTCCAACTCATCCAATTGCACATCAATTTGTCTTTCATCAAACCCTGTTGCAACGCTGTTGATGACTTGGCAAATGTATGCAGCTATTCGAGTCCACATCTGCCGTTGCTTAAGTGTCAAGTTTTCGTTTTGTGCAAGTTCCTTCGTCATGTCAAAAAGTTCTTCGAGAGTTTTGAGGGCTTTTCCCCGCAACTGTTGTGTGTCAATCTTGATTCTGTGCTTAAGCTTAGCTATACGGGAAAAAATCATGGTTTGCTTAGAAAATCTAACCAAACAGACCTACCCCCTCTATTTTTTTCACGCCTTCTGCGTCAGGAATATACCCGTTATATTTCCCACAAGACCGGCGATAACGGTGAAGATCTCGGCGTTCCATGTGCCCAAAATGACGAGGTGCACGATTTCGAGAGCTGTTAAGCAGGCAACCATGCCGAGGCTGAAATACACGGCGTAGAGCAATTTCTGGCTTGGCGGAACCTCAATCTGTCTGCCTTTTCTAACTGGAATGGTCTTTGTCAAAGCTTTGCGAAGTGGGTTCCTCATTTTTCATTCCCGAAAATCGTTATTGTGCGCATCATTCGTCTGGCTCTGCCGTGGATGAAAGCCTGCTGACACACACGAACCCTATCGAGGCTCATCACGCCCGACCTCAACAGCTTAATGTCTTGAACCGTGCCAAAGGGAATAATTGTGCAGTCAATCTGTCCATAACCCTCAGAGTAGAGCCACCGATTCGCAACCAGAACGATATGCTGTGCGACCTTTCCGAATACGCCGATGTATATGCCCCAGCTTGAAACAGGCAGGTCGATTTCGGCTCCGGTTGCGCCGCCCTCACGCATCTGCTCAACCGTCTCCAGTTTGCCACGACTCGCATCAAGCCAGATGACTTCAACCAAGTCGCCTAACTGTATGTTTTTAAGCTGTTTCTCAAGCTTGCTCAAATCAACTACCGAAAAGAAAAAGACGTGTTCGGTTTTTTAAGCAAATCTTGAAGTCTATTTTAATTAATCAGCAGATAAATTAACGCTTTATTAAATTTAAGCGCAATTCAAGATTTCTTTTTTAGTTTCTTTTTGTCTTGTTTGTTTTCGGATACTCTATGGTTGCGGTTACTGCCGACCAGATTCGCAAGCGTTTAGGTTTATCAGAGTCTGATATCGGAGACACGGATGTTTTAGCCTTCAGAGACGAGGCTACAGCCTTCTTAAGCGAAGAAATAGGTAGAACGCTTGACGCTTCAAATTGCACAGAAGCTGAAGCCAACGCCATCCGCAATCTTGCAGCAATATATTCCTATTGCAAGGTTATAGGCGGGTCTGCAGTCGGATTAGACTTCAGCGTCGGTGACTTGCGTGTTTCGCCCAACGCTGGAAAACAGCTCGAGTTTCTGCGGGAGCAAATTGAACGGTTCATAACTCGCCAAAAAAGGCTGGGTATAAGCCTGCTGGAGGGACCCTAATGCAAGTTCCCGACGCCTATTACCAGTTCATTATTGATTATGCGCCTTACGTTTATGTCATTCCAGGCTCAGGTCCAGACCCTACGTGGGGTCGAGCTGCCTTTGCTGTAGCCTTCGCCATCGACTTCCTTTATCAAGCCTATTCTGACTCTCAGTTTTCGAGCAAGCAAACCGAGATTTACAACAAAATTGTGAGTCTTGCTGATTGGATTCTAACGCAGCAAAACAATGACCCAGCAAAGAAGGCTTATGGCGGATTCAAATCTAATGAAACAAGTAACTATTATTACAGCGTTGATGCAGCCAGAGTTATTCCTGCTCTTATCAAGGCTTACAAATTAACGGGAACTATCGGGTATCTTAATGCCGCCAAACTTGCTGGAGCAACCTTCCTTTACACCATGCAGCATCCTCCCGCACCTACGATTCATGACAAGTATTATGGCGGTTTCGCCCGAGCCGTCACAGACGCCGACGCTTGGCTTCCAGAAATGGACATTGAAAACCTGTATGGGCTTATAGGGCTACAGATGCTTGTAGTCGAAGACCCGCCTAACCAAAGCACCTATCAAACCATGATGTCTGATTTGGTTGCTTTTCTACGTTCAGGCTTCGAAGACCTTTGGCTTGAATATCGACCACCGCCAAGCGGTGACGGAGCATGGCATAGAGTCGGCTTAACCGAAAACGAGATTTACGATGACCCATTTGCCTACGCTCTCCTGGGCTTGTACGGTTATGAGGGTTGGAGCCTAACAGTTCAGAAAGTCTACAACTTCATCAACACAATTCGAGCAAGCGCCCAATATCCCGCTTACAATCCAGCAATCTGTTGGGCAGGCTACATCGATATTGTCAGTCGTTTTCCAGCCTGCGATTACTATGACGCTGTAACCTCAGGAATCCTTTTGAAGATACGCAAAAACCACGACAAGTCAAGCTTCGAATTCAGCATGAAAACAATCGACAAGCATCAGAGCGATTTCATGTTCTGGGGCGTCAAACACGCAGACTACAATTATGAGGAAAACAAGCAGGCCATGGCGACAGTCAGCTGGCTCTCACTTTTGTTTCTAAACTATCAGGACCCAATAACCCGCTTCACACAGATTCTGCGCTGGAAAGGCGAAGACGTAATTCTGTATCCAGTTAGACAAGCCGAACAATCCATATCCTATGGCGAAGACGTGGACATCAAAGCCATTGTTACTCCTGCAAGAGTTTATGAGACTCTCATAGAACCGGGCTACGTAATCAATGACTACTTGACAATTCTCGTCTTTGCTCCAATAAGACACCACGACAAGATTCGCAGAAAAGGAGTCGACTACGAAGTTCTCGACATCCAAGAGTTTGATTTTCAGGGTCAAACCATCTACCGCAAGGCGGTTTTGAGGAGGCTTCTTGGTCAATGACTGAAGTTGAGGACCCTGTTACCACGCTTGTTCGACTGCTCAAAACAAATATGCGACTGATGAATGACGATGGCAGCTTAGCCAGCATCTACATGAGTCGAGAATGGTATGACCGAGAGTTGCTGAAAAATTATGATGGGCAAGTTACGGTGGGTTTGCGTCAACCAAGCCCTGTTAAGCCTTTAAACCTTGATCATTCCCTCTCTCAACGCATTCTAAACTTTAAGATTGACAGCTGGGTTGTTGACAAGGCTGGAAAGCAGGCTGGGACCAGAACACGTTCGAAACTTCGTGAAGAGATTCTCCGCATTATCCGTGAGAAACGTTTCAAACCAAACGAGACAACGTATCGCTTCTATGGTTTAGGAACAGGAGGACAACACGACGCTTACCATGCTGGCGCTACATCAGAACTCGCCCCATCTTCTGCAAGTTGGTTGGAATTAACCAACACTGAATATGAAAAGCTGTGGTATAGCGATGACAATCGTTTCTCCAAATCCGTCAATGTGAACCTACAATATGCCCTGATGCTTTTCAAGTTCAAGTTGGAAACGTCCAAGTATGATCCGCACGAGAATAACGTAAAGAAAATTGTTTTGAGCTTCGAAGGTTACGGCACAGCTCCTGCGGGGAATGGCGTTACCATTAAAGTCTGGAATCATGTGGCTGCTACTTGGCAAAACGCACAGGTTGGCACTGGAGGCGCTGATGAAACAATTACGATTACTTTGTCTTCGAATCTTACCGATTACATTGAAATGGATTCGTCAGGTGTTGGCTACATCTATCTTCTGATCAGAACAACTAATCCAAGTGACGGAGTAACTCCTGCTGTTTTGTATTGTGATTATGTGAAATGCGTCTTAACCGTGGAAGGCTTGACTCACGTAAAATTAGGCACTTATAATGACGCTGACGAAGTGTCTGTCAAGCCATTTTTGTGGCATACGGAGTTCACGAGTACAGGATGGATAATCGAAAATGTTCAAGCAACATGAGGAGAGTGATTAAAAGTGGCGTATGGATCACATGAAGCCAAAGTCTACTACGTAGAAGAAACCAACTACGGCGAGACACCAAGCCCAAACCCAAACATGCTCGGGTTAAAAACAGCCTTCGACGTGGAACACAACATCGACCCGGGTCTGCTGAAGCTTAGAGGTATCGGCAGCCGAGATTTGGACACTATCAAAAAGGGTCTGCGCAAGCCTACTTTGAAGTTTGGCTATTTGATTCCCAGCAGTGCACCAATCAACTTTCTGCAGTATGCTGCAACCCTGAAGAGTTTGAGCATCGAGATATTCTATGAGCGCACCGCAATCATCGACCTGCTTTTCAAAGGCATGAAAATCGACAAGGTTACGGTGCAGCTCACCGACATTGAAAGCGAGAATGCCGTCATAAGTGTCCCTAACGTTGAGTTGATGGGTCAAAACGTTGTCGTTGCCACAGCCAAAAACAGCACAAACTACGCCGACTATATTGGCGCTGTTGCGTACAATGAAAGCTACGTCAAGAAAGGCGTCACTACTCTGGACCGAGTTACTGATTGGAGCTTCACCATTGAGAATCATCTAAAGCGTGTGCCAGTTATCCGTAGCACAAGCGGAGAGCTTCTGAAGTATCTGCAGCCCCGCCACAGAGACCTTTATGGCGAACTAACTTTTGAGTTTGAAAGCAAGGAAGAACACGATGAGGTCCTCTCAGACACAGAGTTCTCCTTAGAGTTTGGGTTAGGCGGAACGAACAAGGCTGTCTTCTCTAACTGTAAGTGGGCAAGCGTCAAGAACGTTACCAGAATCGAGGACCTTGTGGCAATAAAGGCGCCATTCCTGGCTAAGAGTGTGGCTATCAGTTAGGAGGAAAAAGGCTTGCGTAGAGAAGTTGTTGAAATTGATAATCGATTCGGCGAGGAATATGCTGGTCGCTATGTCTTCGCTGAAATCAGTTGGGCTAAACGCAGTCGACTCATTCAAAAACATACTAAATATCATCCAGTCACAGGCCAAGTCACGAGCAGCGATTATGTAGCCATTCAAGCTGAAACTATCTGGGCAAGCCTCAAAGAACAGCCACCAAACAAACCAATCACACTTGAGAAACTGCTAAGCGACGAGAACGGCATTCCAATAGGTTTAGGTGAGCTTTTCAGTCAGGTTGTTAACAGGCTCTGCGGCATAACTGTAGAAGAAACTCGTTTTTTATCGGAGCAATCAGAAGAGGCAAACCTCACCCAGCCCTCACAACCTTCAGACTCTGCAAAGAGTTCAACAAATTGCCAAGCGAAATCCGAAGAGAATCAGCCAAAGACATCGAACAGTTCATCATGATTCTAAACGAGCTTGACAGACAGACAGAAGAAGAGCGCAAAAAAGCGGAGAAAGAGGCGAAATGGCGTGGGCGTTGAAGTCTCGCTTGATGTGGAAGGCGCCAAGGAATTTCAGACAGCGATGGCTCAGTTTGACTCTGGCATGCAGAGGCATGTGCATCGCCGACTTGTGAGCTTAGCAGCCGATATTAAGGCTTCTGCTCGTCAAAAGGTTCCTGTCAAGACTGGATATCTGCGAAGTACAATCTATGCCAAAGTGCGTGAATGGATTGCTGAGGTCGGAGCAGAAGCAGCCTACGCTCTTTACGTTGAATTGGGCACACGTCATATGCGAGCCAGACCCTACTTGTATCCAGCCATTCAAGAGTATCTGCCACAGCTGGAGGACGTAATTTCTCAGGCAATTGAAGACGCCAAACGGGAGGCTAACCTATGAGTTTCAGAGAAATCGTTGTTACGGTGCGTGCTGTCAACCGAGCAAGCGCACAATTCAGTCGGATTCAATCCGATGCCGAGAGTTTAGCAGCAAGGGTTAAGGCGCTTGGTTCAGCCATCGCTGGAATAGGCGCCACAGGAGTAGCTATTGGACATATTGCCCATCAGTTTGGCATTTTGAACGATGAACAAGCCAAAGTAGTCAACACCACTGCGATGGTTGTCAGCGTCATGGGCATGTTCATGCGGACGAGCTGGGGAGTAGCAGTTGCCCAGAAGGTTTACGCAGCTGCCACTTGGATCTCAACCGCCGCACAAAACGCATTGAACATCAGTTATGCCACGTTTTTGGCTTTAACAGGTGTAGGTATTGCAGTAATTATTGCAGCTGCGGCTGCCATGTGGTATTTCGCCAATCAAATGAATGCTGCAACGGCGAGTGTTCAAGAATTTAATGCCGCTGCCTCTGAAACGCCCACAAGGAGTCGAGCGATTAGGCGAGCTGGCGAAGAGGAATACTATAGGGCTGGCATTGAATATTGAGCGTTGATCTGCCAGTAGCTGCTTTAGTTTTTGGGTCTGTTACGCTTCCGCAAACAGACATTCTTGACCTTGTGGTTCACTTAGGCGCTACAAGAGAGGTCTCAAGTTTTTCATGTCTCCTACGCAATTTTGACAAGAAATACAGTCCAGGAGGCACCTATCCGATTCTCATCGACAGCGATGGAAGCATAAGCGGTGGCAGAAACCCAAATCAACCCTTACTAATAACTACCCGAACCGAATCCATTCGGGCTGAATCTGGCTATGATGAAAGTGGCGACCCTGTGGCTGCTTTGCGGGTTGCTGGACGCTGCTGGGGTGAACGACTCTTCAGAAAACTTGTAACAAAAACTTATGAGAATCAGAAAGGAGAAGCAATCGTTAAAGACCTCATTGATTACTACGTTGGGCTAAGCCACGTCCGTGATGGAACGGAATTAATTGAGAACACCGACACAACTTACACGTTGCTGGAATACGAAAACACGCCAGTCTTTGACATTCTGAAATATATAGCCAACACCGCCGACAAGGCAGGAGCTATAGGTTTCGATTTTCGGATAGCACCAGACGCTAAATTCGAGTTTTTCCCAAGGAACAGCAAAACGTCGTCAGTCAGCCTATCTGAGCGTCTTGAGGTTTCAGAGTATGAACGAAGCATCTTCCGCAAGCGAGACAGGATTTTCGTTTTTGGTGCTGCTGAAAAGAAATATCCAGCAAACGGCGACGCATGGACTGAGAGCCTCGATATTAACGGCGATGCCATAAATGATTGGCAGAGTGGAACGGGGAGCGGAAGCGTTTCCCTTGACGGTACAACTAAGGCTGTTGGATCATATTCGATTAAACATACCACGGGCGGACCAGACTATTATGGGCGTCTACGCCTAATCATTCCGTCAGGATGGCAACCCAACCTCAACAAATATCCAACACTGCAGTTTCAAATCAGACGTGAATCATCCTTCAATGGACAAGCCACAATCATCTTGCAAGACAACACGGGAAAATGGGCTACCCGTGAATTTCAAGTTGCAGCCGACAAATGGTATCCGCAGAAGCTCAATGCGGGCAAAAAATACGAAAACGAGTGGGGATGGGTAGACGCTGGCTTCAACTGGGAGATAATAAACGAAATAATGTGGGACATGTGGTTTTCGGGCACGGGAACAGGCAGCTTCTGGGTTGACAATCTCTTCTTTAACAGTGCACGTTGGAGTGCTGTTTATGGAGGTGGTCAGAGAGAATATTCTGAAACCGATGAGGAATTACATACAGACGCTGAATGCTTATTGCGTGCGAAAGCTCTTTATAATTATCTTTCGGGCACGGCTGAATATCTCAAGGTTACCAGTAGCGTCATTGACTATGGAAACTCGCCAATCCTTGCTGGCGACCGCATCTGGGTAACCATACTCAACGAGAACATAAACGGATACTATCGAGTTATCAGCGTTGAATATCACTTTACGAAATATGGAGAATTGGAAACCACTTTAGAATTGGGTAAAGAGCCCATGCTTCTCGCTGACTATTTGTACGCCTTGAGAAGCAAAACTGGAAGCCTGTCTCGTTATAAAATTGGAAGAATATAGCCATGGAAAGGAGAGAGTTTTTTCGGATAACACAGTGGGCCCGCAGATACGACCGGGACACTGGCAAATTTGTAGTCAGCATCAGCTATGAGACTGCTGCTCCTCAGCCAACTGAAAGGGTTGTAGCTGTTGCCGAAAGCTTCGGCTTAGGCTTGGACCAATGGGAAAAATTTGTGGTTTATGATAACGTTGAGCTGAAAATCGGACCAACAGACATAGTCTACATCACTGGCGAATCCGGATCAGGCAAGTCAGTCTTGCTAAAGGCTTTAGAAAACGACATCAAACACGACATGGGCTTAACCACCATAAACATTGCGGATATCCAGCCTGAACCAGACAGACCGCTAATCGAAACCGTCGGCAAAACCATCGAAGAAGGCTTGGAGCTACTCAGCAAAGTTGGCTTGAACGACGCCTTCCTCTTCCTACGCACTTACAAGCAACTCAGCGACGGACAGAAATACCGCTACAAAATCGCCAAAATGATAGAAAGCAAAGCACAGTTCTGGATAATGGACGAATTCGCAGCCACACTCGACAGAGACACAGCCAAAATCGTAGCCTTCAACGTGCAAAAGCTCGCTCGACAACAAGGAAAGGCTGTGTTAGCTGCAACAACCCACACAGACCTCTCCGAGGACCTACATCCCTCAGTGCATATTCATAAGCGCTTTGGAAAGGAAATTAAAGTCAACTACTACCCAAATGAGAACCTGAAGGAATGTAGCCTCCTAAATCAGATACGAATTGAAGACGGAACAACAGCAGACTACAAAGTGTTAGCTGGTTTCCACTACCGCAGCCACCACATCGGAGCTATACGCAAAATTTTCCGAGCCGTTCGAGACGATGAGATCTGTGGGGTTATAGTCTACACTTATCCTGGCATAGGTGTTGCAGGTCGCCTTAAAGTCTTACCAAAAATGCCTGTCTCAGAACTCAACCAAAAACTCAGCAACATAATGCGAGTTGTAGTTCATCCAAAATACCGCACCATAGGACTGGGACAAAAACTCGTTCGAGAAACTCTAAGCCTTGCAGGAACACCTTACGCAGAGACAACCGCCGTCATGGCAAAGTATAATCCCTTCTTTGAGAGAGCAGGCATGAAGAAAATTCAAGAGGCAACACCACCCAAACAAGCCATAGCCATACGGGAAGTATTAACAAAGTTTGGCTTCAACATAACACTGCTTGGCAGCGAAAAATACGTCCTATCGCAACTAAAGCGATTAGCCGACCAAGAATTGTCTGCAGTGAGGAATGCTTTCATGCGAAACGCCCACCTTCGCTTCCTCAAAGAATTTTTCTATCATCAACCCTATGGAAAACGCGAGCTATACAACCAAGAAGTGCAAAAGGCAAGCTTGGAAAAACTCGCAAAACTCATCCACGTCACAGCGTTGTTATTGCAAACAAAAGTTTACTTATTCTGGAAACATGATACTGAGTGAAGTCAGGAAGTCACAGTCGCAAAATTATTTTGGTGGGCACCCTATTATGTCTATGATCCATATGAGAACTCGGGACAAGGTAATAGTGATTTCAATTGTGATTGTTCTCGTCTTGGGTGTTGTTGCATTCTTCTTTTTTCTGCCCAAAGAAGCTATAACCGTCAGTAATTTTATCGCCTACATGGCAAGTTTATCGGCAATGGTTCTGGTGCTCCTACATATTCTTACGACGTCAACACAACTGGATGCTATGCAGAGGCAAATTAGAGAAATGGAGTATACACGAAACTTGCAGATTCAACCTTTTCCTTATGTAACAAGTTTGCAGTCAGAAATCGAACGGCCACGTTTCTATCATTGTCCAATAAGGGAGATCAAGAAAGACTACGGAAAGGCAAAACTGCTCTACAGGGTAAGGTTCAACGCCAGAATTGAAAACATCGGGAACGGCCCTGCCATCAATATAGATGTTATAGCAAGACTGACGCTCGAGCACCGTGATGGAAAATTCACACCCATTATGTGGTCTGGCGAATTGATAGAATGCATTTCTGTCCGTGAAAAAGACGTAAGGGAAATTGATTTCGTTTTCCAAGGTGATGATCAAGCTGGCTTAGAAGTTCTATCAAGAGGAGGCAGTCGCGTTCATTTGGATTTGACGATCCTTTATAAGAACACTTTAGGAGCAGATTTCAAAGTAGAAGCCCGCTACAGCTTAAGATGTGATAATGAAGAGGAACGCCGAAACCTCGAAAGATACCTTAACGTTTTGAGGACCGCTCCAGTCGATTATGAGACACAAATAAAGAGGTATGAATCTTTGATGAAGCAAGATAAATGGAAAGAAGCGTCTGAGTTTTTTCTTACGGCATTCCATAAATTCTGGGAAAAGTCAGATTTGGCAGAGCGTGTAGTACTCACTTCTATGCTTGAACCATACGCTTTTTCCGTGATTCCTTTGAATAAAGAAGAATATCAAAAAGAGATAAGAAAACAGCCTCCTCCCCCCTGGGAATAAAACTGCTAAGTGGAAAAGAGCTCCATAGATTGGATTCATAAATCATAGGAACTCAGTTCAATACAACCCTTCACCATGGACAAGTCGGAACCAGACACAATTGCCCTCAAAAAAAGAACTGTATGTCCAAAATGTGGCATGACGGTAAAGAAAGGAGGCCAAATGTACCGAAGCCTAACAAAACCAAACACCTTCATCTGCACAACATGTGCCATAAAAGAACAAAAACAAAAGAAAAAGATGGGGGTTAGTTGAGCACTTTGAGTCCAGCTTCGTCGTAGATTTTCTTCAGCGTCTCCAGACCCGTTCCCGTATAATGTTTCTGCAACACGGTCAACGGTGCTCTTCCTTGGAGGATGTCAACGTATCTGTCGGGTACTCTAAGTTCGCCCAGCTTGGTAGAATGCCAGAATCTTAGTTCCTTGGGCGTTATTTGCAGCCCAGCTTGCCTCAGCCTCTTCCAAATAGCCTTAAACTCCCTCGTGTCCATAGGAAACAGCCTGTCGCTCGGCGGACCCCGACCCTTCAGCCTCTCCGCCCTATCCTTCAACCACTCTTTCAAGACATGCCTTGCCTCTTCGTTAAAAACCGCTACACCAGCCTTCTTGGTCTCAGACTCATGATCAATCCTCAGCACTCTCGCCTCAAGATCCAAATCCTCAAGCTTCGCCTTCAACAACTCCGTCCTTCTGACACCCGTTGTAGCATACATTATGTAAAGTGCTCGCTGCCTAATGTCCCTCAGCAGTTCGAAACCTCGCCTGACGTCTGCGTCTGCTAAAGCCTCCTTCAACCCGCACTTAATCTTAGGAATCCTAAAGCCAACCACGAGATCAGGACGACCCAGATAATCCTTGCAAAGCCTAAACAAACCCTTAAGAAAATTCGCCTTCGTAGCCGTCTTGTCCCTCAACGCCTTAAGATACCTCATTATAGACTCACGACTAATCTCATCCTCGCAATCAAAGAACTTCCTAAGCAAACGCCTATACTTCTGAGCCGTCACAGGCGACCTATGCAAACCATCCCTAAGAAAGTCAGAAAAAGCGTCCAAATCAACGCTATCGCAACGAACAGAGCTTAAAACAGAGCCCGTTGGCAAAACAGAGCTCGCTGGAGGTCCTGGGTTCAAATCCCAGCGACCCCACATTTATACGCCAATTCAGAGCAACTCTTGGGCAATCTCTTTGCAGAAAATCTGCCAGAAATTAGCTTTTCCGTTACTTTCCTGAAATCAA
>Ga0315310_10001391_pt1 | contig 15286 bp, 17 predicted proteins | sample TDP5_MG_FD_203630 | JGI IMG/M metagenome (GOLD analysis project Ga0315310, IMG submission 203630) | Freshwater sediment microbial communities from Lake Towuti, South Sulawesi, Indonesia - TDP5 | ecosystem: Environmental > Aquatic > Freshwater > Lake > Sediment | place: Indonesia: South Sulawesi... | reverse complement strand
TTTTCCTTGAACCATTATGCAATCGAAAATGTCTGCTTGACAATTAAATATCTTTCAATTCCCTCTTAATGGGATTTTTCCTTGAACCCGACCCTCTTTTTTGCCTCTTTTTGTCAGAGGTTTCTTTACCTTCCCGATTTTTGAAGGCGTCTTCGATTATCATTTAATTGTAGTTTTATTTATAAAGATAATCGAAACTTCATATTCATCTTTCTATATTCTTATATGTCTTTTATGTTCATGTTATTTTGTAAGGGAGCTATGGTGTATTTTCTATCTGATTTGGAGCATAAGTATCTGGTTCACAGGCTTTTGCCGACTGCTAGAGAGGCTGGTGTAAGCGCTGAGCTGAGGGGTTGGAGTTGGCATCAGCCTCCCTTAAGGCCTTATTACGAGGATGTTAAGTTGCCCATGTATGTGGTTTGCTCCAAGTATTGCCCGACTGATAGGGATGTGTATTTGGGTAATGTGGAGAAAGTGGCTGGAGTTTTAAGTTGGAAGATGGCGTTGGGCAAGATGCTCCATGGAGCTGTGAGTGATTGTTTACAGGCCTTTATTCAGAAGCGTGGTCTAGATTTTGAGGCGTGGCAACAAAAGATTCGATGGAAAGAAATCCCTGCAAAGCCTCAAGATGTTTTGGAGCCTGCGAAGAAGGTTTGGGAGTATGTAGTGAAGACTTGTGAGGCAAGATATGTGGATATTTCAACTCGACAGCCGTACGCCTCAGAGCAGGATTTGATAGCCTCCACCGTACCATTTCTTATTGAGCATAAGATTTCTGGGGAGCTTTTAGGTTTAAGTGGATTACTAAGTTTGGATTGTTATGACTATTTGAGGGCTATTATGTTTGATTTGAAGGTTGGAAGTGAACCGCAGGATTGGCATAGGTTAGCGCCTGTGGGCTACGCTCTAGTTTTCGAGAGTGTTCATGAAGTGCCCGTGGACGTTTGCTGCATAGTATACTTGAATTTGGTGGGCGACCGAATAGTGATGAAGAAGGATCTTTTCTTCGCCAGCGATGAGTTAAGGAGCTGGTGGATCGAGGAACGTGACAGAAAGTTGGAGATTGTGGCGGAGAAGAGGGACCCAGGAAAACCTGAACGATCTCAATGTAAGGAGGATTGCATGTATTATCAAGTGTGTTATGGATAATTAAAATGGGGGAAAGCAAATGAAGATTTTCCTAGATGATTTTGGGATCTTTCTTGGGAGAAAAAGAAACAGGTTTGTGGTTAAGCGTGGAGGGGAGAAGAGTGAGGTTATGGCGGATGATGTTGACTCAATTATCTGTACTAGTCAGGGCGTGTCCATGTCGGCGAGTGCTCTTAATCTCGCCATGACGCATAACATTCAGGTGATTTTTGCTCGATATAGCGGATGGCCCTACGCTATTCTAATGCCAACCGCCATGACGGGTTCAGTGAGAGCTCGCAGAGAACAGTTTTTGGCTTATAATGATGAAAGGGGCTTCGTTCTGGCTAGGTGTTTTGTTGTGGGAAAGTTGATGAACCAAGCGAACTTTCTGAGGTTGATGGCGAAGAATAGAAAGCCAACTGATTCTGAATTGGCAGAGAGAATTTACAAGGCTGGGCATGTGGTCAGCGAAGTTGCCACAAAGGTTAATGTAGTTGAAAGGGGCAAGGTGGATGAGATGCGTCAAGAGTTGATGAATCTTGAGGCAGAGGGCGCCAGAATCTATTGGGAGGCCATCAAGCAGATTCTGCCTACAGAGCTGAATTTTCCCGGTAGAGAAACAAGGGGCGCCAAAGACCCATTCAATGCCATGTTAAACTTTGGTTATCAAACCATCTTATTCCCGGAAGTTTGGAAGGCAGTGAGCTATGCGGGGCTCGACCCCTATGCAGGTTATCTTCATGCGGATAGGCCGGGCAAGCCTTCGTTAGTGTTGGACCTGATGGAGGAGTTTCGACAGCAGATCGTGGATAGAACGGTTATTGGGTTGATTACGAAGAATGTAATTAAGCCAGATGAGGTTTTGGCGGTTGAGGCGTCAGAGGAGGGGCGAGTGTTGAATAGGGAGGTGGTCAAGGTGTTGCTGGCGAGTCTGCAGGAGAGGTTGGATGCGCAAGCGATGTTTGATGGTCAACGATCGCCTATCAAAAGTTTTATTTATCATCAAGCGCGTCGTGTAGTGCGTTTCCTTCTACGAGAAACGAGTTATGTGCCATTTAGTTTGGGTTGGTGAAGATGCGTTATCTCATCATTTACGATATAACGGATGACAACCTACGAACCCTTGTGGCGGAATCGTTAAAGGATTATGGCTTAACGAGGATTCAGTACAGCGCCTTCATCGGGAGCCTACGGAGGGATAAGCTCAACAGCCTGATTGTCGATCTTAAAAATCTAATTAAAGAGGAGATTGAAAACGTGCAGATCTATCCTTTATGTGATACGTGTTTTAAGGGTAGGCGGGAAGTTGGGAAATCCAAGAAATATGAGCTGGTTGAAGAGAAGGCAAAGATTGCCTATTTCTGATGTCGCCGAGCCCTTTATCGCTGTAACCGACATTAAACACTACCTCTATTGCCCCAGGATCGTCTATTTTGAGAAGGTGCTCCACGCCGCTCCTCAATTGGGGTCTCAACAAGAGGAAAGCAGGGAGCTGCATGAGGAATACGTGAAGAAGGAGTTGCGTAGGAAAGAGGCCATATACTACTCGCCTGAATTTGCGAAGGCTGAAAAGCTCCTTTTTACGCCGCTTAGCTCGCCAACCCTAAGCCTTCAAGGGTGCATCGATTGCATCATAAAAACCGAAGGGGAGTACATACCCGTTGACTATAAGAACATGTTATCAGATAAGAGACGGTGCTGGATGGATCATAAATATCAACTGACCGCCTACGCCATGCTCATTGAAGAAAACTATCAGACGCGGGTGAGGAGAGGATTCATCAACTACATACCTGAAAAGCATGTCATCCAGCTAGAAATTACCCCAACTATGAAAACCCATGTGAAACGAGTCCTAGGCCATATCAAAAGCATGATTGCCCAAGAAAAGCTACCACTAGTACGGGTAGCCAAGCAAAAATGCGCTGGAGGATGTGGATATAGACAAATATGCAAACAATTTTGAGAACGAGGTTTATGGGTGAAGGTTTGTGGTGAAGATAACCCTGACAAGGCATGCGAGGGCAAAACTCAGAGAGCGGGCTTTACCCTTGGATATAGTCAAAAGGGTTGTTGAGGCGCCCCGCCACAGGTTTTATGACCTTGTTAGCGGCGCAGAGGTTTCCATCGGAGAAGTTGAATCCCATGAAAGACGCATAGTCCTCGCTGTAGTCTTTATAAGAAGGGGTGAGCGTATACGTATCGTGACCGCCTACCCGTGTAAAAGGATGTTAGAGGAGATAGAGAGAAAGAAAAAGTCGGGGAGATGGATATGGCTGGTGAGTTGAGATGAAGGTTTGGTATGATGGAGAGGTTGACATACTATACATTTCCCTTAGAAGGGGTCCGGCATACGACTCGGAGGAGCTTAGTCCAGACGTTAGAGTGGAGTATGATGAAAAGGGGAAACTTATAGGGATTGAGGTCATGAACGCAAGGACCAGCGTATTTAAAGCCATAGCCAAAGAAATCGCAACCCAACTCAAAGAAACAACAGCAACAAAAACACCCCAGCCAAGCAAAATGCACAGGAGGATGCAGACACAAACAAACATGCCGAATGTAAAAAGGCCTCCTCGTTTTACTGTTTAATTTGGTGTTTTTGATCCAGGAAAATCTGCTCTTGTTCGTGACCAAAACTAAATACCGTTTTTCATTCAATTCTTAATTTGCCTACTCTTCGTAGACTGTCAAGCATAATAGCGTTTAATCCGAAAGAAACAGAAAGGGGATTCTTTGTGCGCCGGAACGCTAATTCAAGGCGATATACTCGAAATAAAGGTGGCAAATCAAATTTTTCCGACAAATATTCAGGGGGTCTTGGGTAGGCAAAGGCTACCATCTTTCTTGATCTGAACTTCTTACTGAGAACGAAAAAGTTTCTGTAGGCCTCATGACTCAACGAGGTCCTATGTAGTTTAAGCCCAAATCCATCGGCGATTCCAAGTTGGCAGTTTATCTTCTCAAAGTTTTCTGGATCAATGAGATATGTAAATGTGTTTGGTTTCGCTATTGTGGAGTATACTTGAACTTGGGCTACTAAGTTGCCCCACTTCTCCATCTCGTCTAGATCTGCCAGGAATATTTGCGAACGGCTATCTAGCTTGTATTTGGATAGAAGCTCCTTGAGTGATGCTACGCAGCTAAAGTTGCATCTTCTAAGAACAAAGTTCATATCATAAAACTTGAATGGAAACCAGCCCTTTGTCGCATCTTCGCGGTCATATACAGCAAGCTGAGGTTCGGTTTCTCTATATGATGTCAAAACTTTGAAGATGGAGTTACTTTGCCCTTTCTCAAGGTTTCTAGCTTCATCTAATAACTGATTTATTTCTACTAAATTTTTTTCTGTAAGTTTGTAAAGGAGTTGATAGAGAAAATTTTTGTATTCTTCTCTTTCGTCTCGAGTTAATGTGGAAATGTATTTGTCGAAGATGATTTTTGCTTCTACGCCCAACCAAGACTGCGTATATGATTGAAAATCCTCAAAGGAGTGGAAAGCTTCTTTGATGTGTTCTGACAGTTCTCCACGACTGACAGTTCTCTTCTGGGAGAGGCCATGACAAAGGTTTTGAAATACCAATTTAGGGACTATTACTATTGCCTTGCCATACGTTATTCCTTTTCTCGCCACTCTTCCGAGTCTTTGCATGAAAGTATCCCAATTTTTTGCTTCAAAGATAAGAAAGGAGCACTTGAAGTCTATTCCAACTTCTATGGCTGAAGATCCGACTACTACCTGTTTCTTGATTTCTTCATGCCTCTCCTTCACATTCATCCAGCCATGGCATTGCCCGACTTCTAGACCGAGTGTTCTTTCAAAAATCTCTGCAAGACATTTTGCTTCGTAAACAGAATCAAGGATTGCAACAACTTTTTCACTAGGGTGCGATTTCAAGAAACTCTGCACATCTGCAATATGTTGCTCGATGCATTCTAAAGCACTCCAAATGCCTAAAGGGTAGGGATAAACTTCTAATTCTACTTCTCCAACTAGTGACAACTTCATTGATTCTGGTTTTGCCTTTATACGGTCTTGAAGGGACTGTATGAGAATGACCGGAACTTCAATAGATTTTACTTTATTTATAAATAGATCATTCGGGGTTGCTGACAGGAAGATAAATATTTTCGGTTTCCGAAAAGCCTTGGCCAATGCTATGGCGATTAATGCATCTGAAATCTGTTTAGAGTTACATAAATGAAATTCGTCGTACACGATAATGGGATATGACTGCATAATTATTTGAGCTACAATAGTCCCTGCATATTTTTCTATTAGGCTGTAATATAGGATGTCAGGGTTAGTGCAGATGATCTTCTTTTTAAAACTAGATAATATGTGTTCCCACATTGCTCCCTGATTTTTAAAGCGGATCGGCGATTCCTCTCTGAGTTGCAAAAGTGTTGGCCTATTTACCTCAAAAACTTCATGCTCAGCGTTGAAGGATTCGATGTAGCCATGTATTGTTTGCTTTTGATCATGTATTAACTCGTTTGTTGGATAGGAAAAAATTACTGAGTCAAGATTTTTCAACCTGAAGATAGGAGCTGAAGCAGCTAAAGTTTTACCCTGCCCTGCGCCAGCGATATTTACCAAAACTAAAGGAATTTTCTTCCTATAGTATTGGTTAAAATCCTCAGTCAGATTGTATTCTTCATCCTTTTGACCTGTAAAATAGTTTCTGATAATTTCAAGGGTCAACAATTGATGAGCCAAAGGCTTAAGGGATGAAGGAAAATCAGGATGCGAGTAGACTTTAGCTTCTTCTTTTTCCACATGAATTCGTAGACATTCATCGTTCATTACGTGTTCACTTTCTACTAGCAAAGAAGTTCATTTCTGTTGGAAGGTAAACTAGTCCTTTGGTCCACGATACGCTTAACGCTTCATGAACGTCAAAAGCAGTTTTAGTGTACAACGAGTTTGGAAGCATTCGTTCCTCTTCATAGTTAGTCGGTTCAATCGGGAGGTCTCTTGGATTTAATGGAAAACTGACTATGAGGGGTGGAGTCACTTCAATAACTTTTACATTGCATGGCTCCACATCGATTTTAGCCTTGGCTAGGTTTTTTCCGAGACGGACAAACTTTGAGATTCCTATGCTCTCTTTACTAAATAAAAAACACTCAAATGCACTCTCGGGAAGTATTACTTTATGGAAGCCATATTCCGGGATATTAAGCTCCTCTTTTGCTTTAACTGTTCTCAAAAATTCGGATCTGGCCGCGTATCTTTCAATACCGTAGGAAATCTTTATGGGTTTTGCTGGCGTAATATATACCGTTAAACCCTTGAGGTCTTTTTCGTAGGAGGGTTGTCTACCATATATTCTCACGGGACTATTAACATAACCTAGCGCGTAAGCTAGTGCATAGTTGTGTAAATAACTACCTGTCTCCACAAGTCTGCCTAATTCTCTTGTAGCGTAAAAGAGCGTTTCTTGAAGCACTAATGTGAGATGAAAGGCCTTCATTTATTTTCGCTCTATTTTATCCCTTTGTGTTTTCCGTAGTTTTCGATGTAGGCGTCAGCTTGGCTTTTAAGTTCAACGAGAAAATCTTTCACACGTTCTTCATTCCTGAAAACATTAGAGAATTTTTGGATTATCTCATTCGACTCTTTTAACCCAATAATTTGTGCCACAACAGCTTCTTCGGAAATTGCTTCTTTAGCGATATCATCTATGTGCTTCGTTATGTCCTCATAAATTATAGTTGAAGGTTGCTCTCCATTTCTGGCTAGTTTATCGTAAATTCTCTGAGTTAAATCCAAGTTTGAAAGACACTCTGCGTCGGAGAAGATGATGCCTACAACATGATTCTCCATGTAGCCTATCCTTGTGCCTTCAGCTCCGTAACGCTTCGTTCTCAATAGATTGAGGAGAGCGTATGCAAATTCAAGCGGCGTTACATCTAGCAATGTGATAACGCAAATGAAGAACGTTTCAGGTCTGACATGGTCTCTGTCGTTAAAGGCTGCACCAGGCCTTCCAGTTTTCTCGTCAATAGCCTGGAAAGTGAGCCTTTCATGTACGCGATCATAGTCACGTATGGAGTAAGCGTTATCCACCAGAAGACGTGATTTTTGACTAACCGCTTGCTGTATCGCTCCATAGAGGAGGCAATCAGGACATTTGCCACATAACTTCTCCATAAGGTAGCAGTCGTCCAACTTCATAATTTCGTATTTTCGGAGAAGATTTTTGCCAGTTCTTCTTACTGGCGCAACCTGTTTTCTTTTAAAAAGTACAACTCGTTCTATGACTTCTTTATTATCTTTCCCAGCTTGAACTGAAGCTGTATTTAGAACATCTTGTTCTGTCGTGAATATACAGTGGCTTTTTGTTTCTCGTATGACCACTAAGGAAATGTATCTTGCTTTTGGTGTTAATGGTATCTCTTCTGCGAAATAGTTCTTGTATTTTTCCAGCCCCAGATCTTTCATTATATCAATTTTAGACATATTTAATCACCTTCTTTTTTCTTTTGTCCATTCATCTGGAAGTTTACCCAACAAAATGAACGTGTAACCATTTAAAATCTCGTTCTGAAATCGTCTTGCTTTTGCTATTTTTCCCTCACAGATCTTTACGAAAACTTCGTCATAAAAGTAGTCAACGAAACTCTTTACAGAGTTTCTAAGACTTTCGCCGGTGCCTCGGATTCTTGCGTGTCTTTCAACCTCTCTCCTTTCTAACAGCCGGTCCATCACATTGTAAACGTAGCCCTCAAGCATCTGTTTCAGCGCCTCACCTTTAACAGTTGCAGGAGAATCTTGTATTGCCTTAAATGCTTCCCTTAGTGGCCTTTCGAGAACATAGGTACTGGCCGTAGGGGGACGATATGGCAGGTAAAAGCTTAAGCTTTTCACTACAAGTTCTTCTATCCAAGGTTTTTCTTTTGCCATTTGCACCCCTTCAAAATCTAAAACTTTTAAACGATTAACTATTTAAAAGTCTTCCACTTATTTAAAGTCTCGCAACTTTTGCGCATGACATCAGTTATGAGCGGTGGTCGCCCTTCACTCTCCATTATCCGTAAATATCTCGCAGCCAAAACAGAACCCGGGAACATTTTACTTGTTAACGTTTTTAGAACTATCGCAACTCGCCCTGAATCTGGGATTTTTCCTGGGGGAGCATTTGTGTTTATGTGACAATACCAGATTGCAGCAGCTAATAGAGAGTACTTTTCAATATTATCTAGGCCAATATTCTCTCCAAAGATATCTCTGACCCATTGATGAGGCGCTGAAAGTTTAATCATTCCAGATATTTCATCAGAATTTCTCACTTCAGGATAGATGCTTTGAGTAACCAAAACCTTAACATCTAAAGTCTGTTGTATTAGTAGAGCAAAAAATGTAGCTAGGTACCATTTCTCTATCTGGGTGACATCCTCTGGAGCTTTTGGAATTTGCCAAATAATAAAGAAGAGTCCCGGAAGGTATGTGGCGACAATTTTCGGGCGAAGAACGCTCAGCCCTTTACCTAATACTTTTCCGAAATCTTCAAGTTTAAGAGGGTCGAACAATCCATCCGTGAGAATCAGTCTTGCGGCTTGTATATTGTTGAAACCGCATTCTGGTTCATCAAGTAGGTGGCGGAGTTCTGTGTCTAATTTTTCTTGAAGGGCTGGTGCAAATGAGTACTGCGGAAAAATGAAAAAGAAAAGATAACAGGCTTCGTCACGTTGCTGGTTGGGGTACGATAAGCTTCTGAGCAGAAATTCGGTACAACATGGAGCACACACTTTTTTCATTGTCTTCCTGCTTCCAGGTGCCTCTCTATTTGAGAAGACCCTTGGGCTTAAACAGGCTATGTCTTTTCTTTGTAAAATTCCCTTTGTCACTCTATTGCAAATGGGGCAATATGATGTACCACTAGTTAAGGTATGTGATGTGAATGTTTCAATACTTTTTGTGGTTTTTGGATTCAAGCTTAGCGTTTTTCCGTCTACTGATAACGTGTGTAATGTATATGCATCCAACTCATCCCAGAATCTTTTGAGTTCAGTTCCCAGAAGCCTGTCTTTATACTTGGGCGTATTGTATTCCGCTAGCACTTTCTTGCTAATCTCTTTGACTTGATCGATGAGTTTATTGAACAGAAATTTCATAGAAGGCCCATATTTGTCAACGTATTTTGCCGCTAATATTCTGCAATCATCAAAAGCCGCGGCTGTCGCGAGATGCATAGAATATTTCTGCATACTCTCGACGAGACCTTTGCTTAATACTATGCCTAATTTTTCAGCCAGAAAACAAGTTGCACCAATGGATCCAAGTCCAGGCTCGCATCGATTAATTATAGATCGTATAACTCTTAAAAATGGGGCTAGCATAACCGCTTCTTCATTGAGTGGAATTTGGATTTCTCTATGAGTCTTTTTTTCTATTTCTTTGCAATAGTCCGAAGGAGATTTTCCGGTCCATTTCTGTTTTTTCTTGCCATAATTGTTGATACAGATCGCTGAGGCTTCGTCAACTACTCTATCTATTGAAAAAAAGAGAAACACTGTCCAGTCAATTAAAGAACCCGCGGCAGGTGGGTTAACCATGGTTGAGATGGCAGTGGCTGAGACAACATCCGATTTGATCGTTTTTTCTAATTGTGCCCTAATTTTTTGAAGAACTTCACTTGTTAAATCAGTCTCTTTAAGGTTGGAACGAAGACGCTCTATATCGCTTAATCGTCCGATGTAGAGTATCCCGCTTGGAAAGTAAAGCAATGGAGCAAGCGCGTATTTGGTGGCGAGTAACTCCATTAATGCTGAGTGTATGCACCCAGTTGTGTAGCCTCTGATGTCGCCAACTTTATGATATGTTAAGCCAACGTCTTCGCTTACCTGTCTTAGAACTGCTTCGACTTGACTATGATTCTCTGGCTTCCCCATTGATGCAAGGTAGTCACCTAGTTTAACAAAAACTAAAAATCTAATGTCTATATCAGAGGTTAAAATAGCTGTTTTATGTTCACTCCATTTCATGTGTGCGGCGATGATAGCCCTAGCATCTTTCTCATTCAAGTGTTTTGCAAATTTTCTCAGAGAAAGCTTTTCGACCCATTGATTTACATCATCCAAAACAACATCCGTATGATTCCCTCTTGTCTCCTTTTCAGCTTTTAGAATATCGTGAAGCGTTATGTAAGCTATTGAATTTTCCATAAAATCTTCTGAAAATCTTAAGCCAAGCTCACCAAGAAAATTAAAGAGCCTTAGAATGGAGAAGACTCCATTAAGAATGTGAGTTAGAAGCGACTGCTCAGAATATCGCTCTCCCCATTTTGCTGTTTTGACATGAAAACCTTCCTTAACTAGTCTGGGATAAACGATGGCCTTATAGGACTCTTCTATCTTGGAAATGATATCTGCATTCAATGAGTATTCATCTCTACTGCAATCTACTTTTGACCTAACATTTTAGAACGAGATGGTGGTTTTATTGTTTTCGCTACGAACTTTGTTACCCCGAATCCTCCTGTTTTGTTTCCTCCTATGTTGGAGTATTCCGCAAACCTTGCCAGCACGTAGGTGGCTTTATTCCATTCATCTTTGGCGTTCATTTCGTAGGTTGCCCATCCTATGAAGCCCGTTGCCTTCTTCCTCCCCATATACACCAGTCGTGTTTCAAGTTCATGCTCCGCCACCCCCAAATTCTTGGCCAACCACTCCTTGTATTCCACATACTCCTCTTTGCCGTACTTCTCAGCGGTTGTGTAGGTGTTCCATAAACGCATTAAATTTGGGAAAATCTTCGTCGGCTCTGGCCATAAACAATGGAAGCTCGTTCCTAGGCTGGCTAGATAGGTGGGCGTCTTAAAATACAGTTGAAAGGCGTCTACTGGTTCCGCGTCCCTCTCCATTTCCAAGTAATCCTTAGATTTTATCGCGAGGCTGGCAATCTGAAAAGTGGTATCAATAATGGTCAGCGTGTTCTTCTGACGAAAATAATCAATCACATAGTTGGCATACTCGTCCTTTAAAAATCGAAACCTCACTCGACATGGGCACGTTGGGTCAAGCAGGTAACCAGCACTCGTTTTCGCCCTAGACTTAAACTGCAGAGGCGTTACGGAAAAAGGCTTCATCACGTTCGGCTCATGCAAACTCTGCGAAACCCTAGGATCCACCTGCTGAAGAACATGCAGAACAAGGCCACGAGAAACATGCCCGGTAAAAAGGGGCAAAAGCACCTCTTTCTCCGCATACATCTCCAACCCAATCTCAATAGGCATACTCAATCCCATCGTTGGGATTTAACTAAAGACCCACACATAAGTAAACTTTAACCACCTTAATAAGTTGATAAGTCGCTTGAAGACTTTTCCCTAAACTGCATCGCGTGCGCATGCTTGGTTCAAAATTGGTTAAAAATGGTTTTAATTCTTCCTTGAGGGATTGGGGCTTTTTTTGAGCTTTTTTGTACGCTAGTCAGCTGGCGTACTTCGGCTTCTTTTTGAAGGTATCAGTGCTTCATAGAATGGAAAAGCTGGTTGACATCGTAAAAATTCTGAAAAAAGTTGTTAGAGATATGGTGGTGCGGTGTGGAAGCGCGCGCGCTAAAAAGGTAATTGAACTATCATATTTAAAGGTTTTTCTTGATTTCTTTGACGTTAGAACGATAGCTTTAACATTAAGATTTTGATTTTATTCAATATTCATGAATCTTTCGTGAAAAGAAGCATTTCAAAGCGTTATAACGTTAAAGTCAAAATTCTGCCTAATTCTAACATTATTAACATTATCGTTCTAACATTCGTTCTAACATTATTTGGTCAAATTGAGAATTTAGGCATATTTTAGGCACATTTTTGCATAAAATAATGTTGAAATAGGCGTTTTGGCACTCTCCAGAGCTGATCATTATTCTGAATGACATTCTCTAATTTTGCCCTGTCTGTTCTTTGAATCGCCTCCTCTAGGGCCGGCTCCCTGTGTTTGTCCTGTTCTATGAAAGAATGCATGGAAAGACCGTATGGTATGCTCCCTTATTGTTGGGATTAGATGAAAGCTTTCGTGCGAGTCCTCGCGCTGAAGAGGAGCATTGAGCCGTAGATCTCTGGTTTGAAATCTTTGAAGCCAGCCTCCTCCAGCCATTTCGCGAGTTCATCAAGTTCAAAAACATACGCTCCATGATCCTTCTTTAGGTGCTCGTACACACGCTTATACCTTAGGAATCTCCTCCTGATGAAGCTCATGACAGCCAGCGGGCTTTCAGGCTTTAGAACCCTGGCTATTTCTTTTAAGGCCTTAACCGTGTCAGGGAAGAGGTGCAACGCCCCAGAGCAGCATGCGGCGTCGAAGAAGCTATCTGGGAACGGTAGTTTCTCAACTTCTGCCCGGGATAGAACTATGTTGTTAAGGGCTTCCTTCTCTGCGAGTTTTCCGGCTTGCTCAAGCATGCCCTGTGAGATGTCTATCCCGTAGACCTTGGCGGCTCTCTTGGCTATAGACCTCGTGTACATGCCTGTTCCACAGGCAACATCCAGTACTATACCGCCTTGTGCATCGGTCATTTCTGTCACCTTTTTGACGGTCTCTTTTACAGAGGGGATTCTAATCCCTCCATATATGTGATAGACGACTGGATACCAGAGCTTGGTTTCGTATATCTTGGCGAGCTTATCGATTGTGCCCACGGATCTGATCATCGGGTTCTCGCTTTCAGACTCAGGTTGGGTCAGAAAGTTCGGAATTCCGTTCCTGATGAAATACGTCTTCTGGCAAAATTGGCATGAGTAACCTTCCTCTGACTGTGAAAGGCCGGATTTACAGAGGGGGCAAACGTAGGGTGTTATTGCGACGCTCAATTCCCATCACCGTTTCAAAAAATTTGCATATTTTTGCAAATTATCATAATAACGAAAAATATATAAATCTTTCCTTTGTTATTCTAATTTATGAGTTCACTTCAGGAAATCAAAACGGAGTGCATCCGTATCTACGAAGGTATTGCGAGTAGAAGAGGCCTTCCTACGCTTCTGGGCAGAATCATGGCCGTCTTCTTCCTTGAGGGCCGTGAATTGAGCCAGAAAGAAGTTTCAGATTTAACGGAATATTCCGTCTCCTCTGTGAGCAGGACCCTAGACCAGATGTTTCGTATGGGCATCGTCCATAGACACAAAGACCCCTCCCTCGGTCACTTTGTTTATCACATGAACATTGACTACCGGGATTTAGCCATCGGCGGTTTAGAGACGTGGATAAGACAGGCTGAGGCAAGTAAAGAAGAAATAAAGAACTTAAGGAGAAAAGTTAACGCCCTCAAACTTAAAGGTGGAGAAGAGGCTGAAACTAATCGCTTACATGCCATGTTGAAGGACATGGAAGAAAAACTGGAATCTGTTTTAGATATCATAAAAAAGGACATAAGAGAATTGGAAAGATCAAAGACATAAATTCAATAGTGAAGGCAAACCGTTTTCTACCTAGTCTTCAAGATCTATACATTCGCACTCAAGCAGATCAGAAACAGCTTTTGAGCTTCTGATAACCTCAACTTCACGATCTTTCAAGATTTTTCTTTTTCCTTATTTTCTTCAATTTGGATCGAGAAAGAACGCTCGTCCATATTCCAATAGCGGTAAGAATAATAAAGAATGCGAAAATAAGCGAGTCCAAGAGAGGGGTTCCCTCTATCGGAAAGACGGAAAAGACGTATGCAATGAAAGCGCTTGCTGAAGGAGCCATTAAAGCAAGCGCGCGTTGACACCATCTAAATCATATAAAGAAAAAAGGAGGAAAAATTAGGTTTCAGTTGATTTTTGGTGATCTTCCATAGCCAGCCATTCACAGGCTCGATGGTAGCGTAGGGTATTACACATAGGACTTATCCTAGTCGATTATCCAGCGAAGGTATTTTAGTCCTGTTTTTGCGAGTTGTTTCACGAGCGGGAAGACCACTTAGACCTACTCTATGCCCCATCGTTTGGTGAGCTTCACGATGATGAAGATCACAAAGGCAACTATCAAAAAGGTGATCAACGCTCCGATGAAGTGTCCGACTCGGAAGGGTCCTAGTTCGATTAGCTCCCATTGAATGCCAGGCATAGCCAACTGTACTATTGGCATGATCAGGTCGTCGACAAGCGCCTTCACCAGTGCACCGAGGTACAAGCCGATGATGAAGGCTACAGCCATTCCCATCACTTTGTATTTTGAAACGAAGTCCATGAACTCATTCCACAACCCTTTTGGTGGAGGCGGGGGAGGCGGGGCGGGTTTAGGCTCCAATAGCTCGCGTATTCTTCTCAACTCTTCCAACATCTTATCTTCTTTCGACAACACTTTCATCCCCTATTTTATGGAGTATACTGCGCATATATGTCAATTCCGCCGGTAGTAGTTTTGAGACTTATACTGAAATTCCTGCCAGCAGGATAGTTATCTGACTGCAGTAGGGACTCTGTGCCAGAAAATCCAACTTGCTTGGCGATATTTATTCCTCCCGTGGTGACGCTGGACTCAATCTTGGCTCCGATGTCGCCCCGAATCTCTATAGCAAAGTCGACTCCACCAGTCGTGGCTCCGGCTTTCAGAGTAACGTTCCCTAGAAGCCCCTCATCCTGTGTGACATCGACGTCGACTCCGCCCGTGGTTGTTTCTACATTGACTAGAACATCGTTTGTAACAATTACGTTGTTCCAAGAGAATTCAACGCCTCCCGTTGTAGTCTGTATAGAAACATCACCGGCGACAACGACGTCTTCCACTAAGTTAGCTTCAACTCCGCCTGTGGTCGCTTCGAGGCTTAAAGAGTTGAGAACCACTCCAGCCTGAGTGCCCATGACGATTCTTCCGACGCTCGTCTTAACGTCAAGACTTGCGTTCATGGATGGGTCAATATGGAGATCACAGGTGACGCGCAACCAAGAGTACCATGGCCAACCGAGACCAAAGGTATCAACCTCTGAGGTCACTGTTAGAACATTGTCCACGATTGTGTGATCAAAAGTGAGGTCAAACAAGTCAGCTGAAACGAGGACTCCAGCTCTTCCGGTTGCCGACACGTTAAGGATAACCAATTTGTCCGTGAGGTCTTCGAAGGCGACGTTAACACGGGCCACATCTGCGGTGAAGTCGAGGTTTACCGTGTCTACGCCTGTCTGGTACGGGACATCGCGTGATTCGCTAACATCCACCGCGC
>Ga0315310_10001390_pt1 | contig 15289 bp, 10 predicted proteins | sample TDP5_MG_FD_203630 | JGI IMG/M metagenome (GOLD analysis project Ga0315310, IMG submission 203630) | Freshwater sediment microbial communities from Lake Towuti, South Sulawesi, Indonesia - TDP5 | ecosystem: Environmental > Aquatic > Freshwater > Lake > Sediment | place: Indonesia: South Sulawesi... | reverse complement strand
GAAGAAGAAAATGCGCATTGTTCACCTCCCGATGGGTGCCACTGAGGATAGAATTCTCGGAGGACTGGACCTTGAGAAAGCGGTTGGCCTCGGATTTGTGGTCTTACAACCCGGACTTCTTGCCGAAGCAAATAAGAGCATCTTGTACGTTGACCAGATTAATCTTCTTTCCGAGCATCTTGTCGACTCCTTGTTAGACGCGGCCGCGTCTGGTTGGACGCGGGTTGAGAGAGAAGGGCTGTCTACAAGTCACCCATCCCGATTCATACTGATCGGTTCTATGAATCCAGAGGAGGGAGAGCTGAGACCCCAGATAATGGATCGATTCTCACTTCAGGCATCTGTCCTCTCAGAAGAGAACTTGGAGCTGAGGGCGGACATTCTCAAACGGAACATGGAGTTTGATGAGGATCCTTCGTCTGTGATAGAGTCACACAGGCAGCAGGACCAGCGGTTATCAGAAGTTCTTGTCGAAGCGAGAGATCGACTGGAGTTTGTTAAGATTCCTGAAGAAGTGAGCAAGGCTGTAGCTAGGACCTGCGGCGACCTGAGGGTTGATGGTCATAGACCCGATATCGTCACTTTGAGAACTGCAAGAGCCATTGCAGCATATGCGGGCAGACTGGAAGTCACTATAGAAGATGTCATGTTGGCGGCCGAGCTCTCCCTGGTGCATAGGCCGCGAAGCTCTGGAACGATGGCCTCGCCATCGATAGAGGAGATCCAAGGGTTGCTGCAAAGAGCCTTATTCAAGGAGGAGGTGTCAAGACCTGTTGTTGGTTCGAAACCGCCTAGGAGTCAACATGAGGTCACGACGGGGCGAGTTCCTCAGATGGCTCTGAGACCAATGAGGAAATTATCTCAGCGAGAAGTCTTGGTGAAACTGATACTTGCCGTTGTTCTTCCTCTCCTGCATTTCGTGTTGGCTGTGACACTTGTTACGTTCTTTCTCCTATCAATACAAGGATTCCTAGGAGTACCGTTCTCGCAAACTATCGAAACTTTCTGGATTCATTATTGGATCGCCATTATTGGAGTTTTCACCTTCTTGATGGTTTTCGTCTATCGGAAAAGGGAAACGTTGTACGTTGCTGACGTGCAGGCTAGGCAGCTTTCAAGACTACTTGTTGAAAAACAGATCATAACTGACGAACTGTTTCCGGGTGTGCCATTTGATTTCCTGGAAGGAACGCCGCCAGCATATACCATAGTGCCGCTTGAAGTTGAGGTGAAAATACCCAAGATCCTTGCCTTCCTTGAGAAAGGGTCGAAGACCCTCTCTCACATTTTCAAGCCGTCCAGAGAGAGCTTTACCAAGAGGGAATTCGTTCCCGTGTTGGAGAAGAGAGTCCGTCCACTTAGACGATACGTTGTTGGAAAGCACTCGAAGACTGAGACGAGAGGTCTAGTTGGAAGGTACGTCTCGTATGAGATGCCCCGAAGAGGCTACAAGGACATCGCTTTCGGACCGACAGTCCGCGCTGCAGCAGTCCACTCAGAGCCGATGCGGAAGGGAGGTCTCCGCATACGGATAAGGTCCTCTGACTTGAGGGTCAAGATAAGAGAGCACAAGGTTCCCTTGTCGATCCTCTTGGTTCTCGATATGAGTGAGTCAATGGTCTCGTCCCTTGATAATGTCGGCAAAGCTATCCTAAGTCTGCATAGAACCGCTTCAAGGAAACGAGACAGAGTCGGCCTCGTAGTCTTCAAGGGAAGCGAAGCAGTCCTTTTGCAGCCTCCAACAAGAAACCTGCGACAGATTGTGAAGAAACTTCTTGATCTCGGTGCGAGCGACTTCACTCCTCTTGCAGCTGGAATGACGAAAGCGCTTCAAGTCTTGAGGGTTGAGACGACTAGGAATAGAGACTGCATACCACTCATAGTTATCATCACTGACGGAATCGTGAATGTACCTCTTTCGCAGCCTTTGAGCCTCTCAACTCGGAACGATTTCATGAACTCAGCTCAGGCTGATGTGATCGATGTGGCTAAACTTATCGCCAGGGAGGGGATCAGGACACTGATCATAAATACCGATCATCGGGAAGAACTCCTGCCAAAAGATCTTCCTGGCAAGCGAAGGTCTTTGTCCCCTACGGGGCTATTGACAGAGGTTGCCAAGATAACTAAAGGCAGGTACTACGGACTTACCATAGAAGGGGCACAAGGCTCTCCTCAGCTCCGGCCTGAAGAAGAAGCGGTGACTCTGGCGAGGCCCATAGTCCGGCATTTGGCCAGGGGCTCTACTAGTGCATTGTACCGTCAATGAATGATTAACAGGGCTTTCTTGTTGTGATCTTCCTGAGAAATGCTCCAAGCATGGCTGTCAGACAGAACAATGTCAAAACCAATAATGCATATTGAAGATTTGTCTCTGCATGTGTTATTGAGCTGAAGGCAAAGTTCACAAGGAAAGCTGATAGACCGGTCTTTAGTCCTGTGCGGATATGGTCACGGTCTCCTTTTTTGACGACTAAGTAGCCGGCGGTCATCCCTCCAAGTGCGACTGTGAGGATAGAGGCTACTTCCAGCTCTGGGGGCAACACTTCTTCAGGCAAAAATACCTTGACTGCATATGTCAGAAACAGGATGGGCGCATTTGCGAGGAATCCTCCAGCCAGGTATTCGTCGAAACTTGGCGCTTTCTTCTCCAATGTCATTTCCCGGCGAGGCATTACTTCTAATGCGGGGTATCACGTGATCAAATGTCTTGAAAAATAGATAAAAAGAAAAAGAGGGGAAGATTCTTTTTAGGCTTTTTTCGCGCCCTTGCTTCGTTGCATTAAGACTACAGCTGCTAGGATCAGTATGGCTATTGGTACCGTGTACCATGCTACGCCTGTGGGATAGTCCAGTAGGAATTGCATTCTGCCGATGAGCAATGACATTCTCGCCATGACTGTGAAGCCGAACGCTGCTCCGAAGGCGATCATCATTGTCCATCGGCCCACATGAGCAGCGTACTTCAACGCTCCCTTCTGTTCTATAGTGAAGATGAAGAACGCCAATGTTCCTATGACCATGATAGCTACAATGACCATATTGATGAGATAGTCTGCTGAATACCAAGCTGCTTTTGGATTGGCCAATCCGATGGTTGCCTTGATTTGGTCGACGAACTGGGTCCTCATAAGTCCGGCCATGCCCAGGCCTATCCCTGTCCCAACCACCGTTGATATAGGTATCCTGTAGATCCAGAAGTACTTCTTCACGAAGAAGAACAAGAATAGCAAACCGACGAGCATCGGTAGAATCCAGTAAGTCTCCCCTTTCGTTAGTAGGGGTGTCAACGCTGTGTCCCAAATGTATTTGGATGAAGTGACAGCTCCGTGTGCGACTGCCAAACCGATGAAGATATGTTCCGCGAGTCTGTATGCTTTGTTCTCCTTGTAGAAGAAGCTGTAGACCATCAACGTGAAGGTGGCAGCCATTAGCGTTCCAAGCATCTCAGGTATTGTCATGTTCACTTTCCCTTCCCATACTTCCTGACTGCGAAGGCAATGTTTCCGAGCACTATGAAAGCAATGACCAGCAGGTGCGAGAGTGACTGTGCATCCATCGGAGGTACCAGCGTTCCTTTGTATCCGTACCGGGTCAAGAGCACCTCATATTCAGCTGCTCCAGCCAATCCTTCGATTACTCCGCCGACCTGTGCAGGGAAGTAGATTCTAGTTGCAGGTGCGCTGACCGCAGTCACCGCCGTGATCGTAGTAGTTCCGTACGCTGCTTGCCACTGCCGTAGCCACTCAGGGACTCCAGGGGTTCCAGACGCTATAGTTATTAGCAACTTGAAATCCCTTGCTGACTTGATGTCTTTCATCATAGGGATCGCCCCTATGGCAGTTCCGTAGTAGTCCTTTGGGCAAGTCGTTTGTACGTCCTTACCTAGTGCGGCCATACCGACTTCTCCGTTCGGAACCCATCCCAACAAGACAAAGTCGGTGCCGTATTTGGGATTGTCCTTGGTAGACCCGAATGTCGCCTTCATGGCGTTCTCCAGCAAAGGAACGCTATCAGCCCAGAAGCCAAGTCCAACTATCTTCGCGCCCTTTGCGACCAAGTGAGCAAGCGTCCCTTTTGTTGCAGGATACTGCTCAGCCATTGAGGCAGGAGAGAAGTCGCTTGAAACAACCACATAATCCCCAGCCTTCAGCTTCTCAACTACGTCATAGTAAGCTATCGTCATCTGGCTCGTTGTTATTGGCATGCCTATGGGTTTGATCAGTGGTAGAGATATCACTAGGAACAGAAGCAGGTATATTGCTCTGACATCAACTTTTTCGAGTCTTTCGAAAAGGCTCATTCTTCAAGCCTCCTATGCTCCAGGTCCAAGGTATCCGCGTTCTCTGCCCAGAAGAACTCTTATGCCCATCGCTAGAACCCCCAAGGCGACACCTATGGTTATTCCTCGCATTCCAGCTGAGTTCGGAATATTCATGATCCAATTGGTGATATTCGCGAGGTCACTCCAAACGGCCGGTCCAATAGGAGCCCTTCCTATCATAACAACGACCGCCGATATCAACAGCACTGTCGCCTCCGCTGTTCTTGCCCGAAAGGCCCGGTAGGCTGCCGAAGCGATGTAAAACGCCAGCATCGAGAATATCGTTGAGTCCAGGGGAACGTAGAGATTGTTGAACCAGTAAGTGTATATCGGGTGCGCTGTGAACTTTCCTTCTCCAAGCACCAGACCGGTTATCAACAACCCATAGAGTGCTATCAGAAGAACAACGCTGTTGTACCATCCTGCCTTATGCTGGCTGAGTCTTCTCACATGTATTCTTGTCAACGTCCCTATGCCAATAACAACTGCGAATGTTGATGCCACGTTGACGAAGGTCATCCAATTAGATACCAGCTTGTTGAATTCAACAGTAGCAGGAGTCTTGAAGTAGTAGTCGCCTATCACCAGCAACCCTGCAATGAAGGTTATGACAAGGGGCACATTTCTTCGTATCGCCACACTCATTTTTCATTCCCTCTTTCGACTACCACAGTTTTCCAAGCAAACTCCACAGAATGTTGTTGCCGGCAAGAGATAGCACTAAGCCTATCGCCACCAGGATGATTGCTATGGCTTTTCCGTAGTCTTCTCCCCATAGTCCACCAATCTGAAGCGGGTCTCTGCTTAGGTAGGCTCCTGCTGCAAGTATTTCCTCTCCGATGAGGCAGTAGTCACAAGCTGCAACGAAGAATGGAAGCTGGGAGGTCTGCGCGGTCCCTGCCACTTGAATCGCTCCAACTTGATAGGCTCCCTCTGCAAAAAGCAGAGACTCAGCCCAGAAGCCTCCGATCATTATGTTAGCCGCTACCTTCTCCCTGTGCATTAGGCCCACCACGCCTGATGCGTATGCGAATTGAGTGCCCGAAAGGTAGATGATCTTGTCAGGATCAAAATCATCCGGCACACCTGCCTTCATATATGCTTGACGAACTATTTCGGTTGCCAGAGGTTGGACTTCGGCTTGTCTGATTGTTGTCCAGAGCGTAGTCTTGTACTTGGCGGTAAGCTCGGCCACGTGCGCGAGTACTGTGAGTCCGGCTAGAGTCTGAGGGCCTGTATCTGTGGCCAATCCGGCTATTCCAGGTGAGAAGTGAACGGGACGCCCCATCTCGGTTGCTCGGCCTACTGCTTCCTGGATGGCGTCCATTCCTGCTATTTTGCGTATTGCTGGCATTCTGAGCCCTTTCAGTGCGAGATAGAGTGTTACAAGCATTATGACGGTTACGAAGATCAAGAAGACAAAAGCGCTTTGGTTTGCTGCAGCTATTGGTAGGATTTTTCCATCCTCCTCTCTATTTTCATTTTCTCCTTTTTTCGCGCACTGCTCTTTCCGCATGGGATGGCGTGCGCTTCCTCCCACAGCCAACGACTAGCCCCCTGTCTATTTAAAACTCTTGCCCTTCGATTTGCGTCTCTGAGGGCTCAGCTCAGGAGGAGATCCATGCCATGAGGTATGGGCCCCGTTTCATGCTTCAGAAAGAAAAGCATGACTCAAAGTCTTGATGGCTGCCAAAGCTGAACATTGGCATGAGAATGGAGATAGCATGGGGATTCGTGAATCGTGTTCCGAAAAACCCAGGCAAGAATGGCCGGAAAAGAGACTTAACCCTATTCCTCTATGATTTCGACGTTGGCTCTCGGAACTATTGCCCTTCGGCCATCTTCCAGCTCTATCTCTACCACCCTAACGTCAGACTCTGTCTCAACTACCTGTAGCTCAACTGGTAAACTTGCCACGCGTCCAATCGCTCCGAAGTATGGATCTCTGATCACTCTGATCGGAGTGCCAGGAGCCATTCCTCCGCTTGTTTCCTCTTCCTCTTCAACCAGCCCTTTGACCTCAGTGTCCTTCAGCGCAATGACTATCTCCGGCCTGATGACTCCAGCACGTATCTGCGTAGCACCGTTAATAGACGCCTCTCTTCCATCAAACGATTTGAGCAGATCGAAAGTTCTACTAGGCATCTTCATCTTTCCGAATCCTTCGGTAATGATAAGTGTCGTTCCTACTTCCTCCTGCCCCGTGATAGCAACTCCTATTTCATAGCCTAGAAACTTGATCAGATCCTCGTCCTCAACGCCGCCAACCACTATCCCTTTGACCCCTATCTTGGCAGCCTTAGAGAGCGCTTCACCAGTAACAAGTGAACCACCCACCAAGACCTTTCCTTCACATGAGGAATCGATCCTTTCAGGGGTGAGAACCTCGTCTGGCGACTTTGCAACCATCTTCAGGTTCGCGTGGGCTTCCCCTCCTACTCCGAAGATACCTTGCACGAGAGCAGCAGGAGTGCGAACCGTCACCCCTTGCCTAGGCATCACATCGATGACCTTTCCAGGAATGTACGCCGTTATCTCGACGGGAACGTAGGGTTCTCTCACAGCGACCTGACCTGTCACTTCAGAGATCAATTCGATCGTTCCGTCTGAGGGCGCGTACACGAAAGACTTGAAGAGGCCGAAGAAAGAGGTGCGTTTCGCGATGAGCTCATTCTTTGTGACTTGCTCCTTGAGCTTTTTCAGCATGAACGGGCCCACTTCCTCAGGGTCTACTCCCAGTCCGTTTGCCACGTTGATCAGGTGGATATCTCCCGGAACCTGCGTCCTCGCGACGACTTGGTCGTGCGTCACGGTTTCTCCCTCCTTTACCAGGACCTCCCCCGGTATCGGTAGCCTTCGTGTCTTACTCACTATCGTGAACCTTTTGACCTTGAGTCCAGGCGTGTATGCATGTGCCACGCTAACTTCCTCCTTTGACATCCGGTGACCGAATCCGCTCATAGACAGCTTCAGGGTACATGTTCATTGCTTGGAACCACTCAAGCAATCTCTGTCTTCTCACTGCTGGATCCTCAGAAATCGAGAGAGGTCTGCCTCTGCAGTCAAAAATCAAGCCAACAACGCCGCCTTCCACAGTTGTCTCCAAGCCGTGGCCCGGTCCTCTTCCCACATCCAAATCTTTCACAGGTGAGAGAACCAGCTTGGCGATCTTGCCTGAATCCAGTGGAACGACCTTTATTGAGCCAAAGGCCACATTCTCCTCCATTATGCGGCCCTCGGCTTCAACCTTGAAGCTCAGAGCGCTTCCTTCCTCCTTGAGTACACCTTTTGGTGCTATGCAGGTTCCCAGCCTCACCAAGCAATCTTTCTCAAATATCTCCAAAGCTGCCTGCGGATGGACAGTCGACAGGACTCCGAGATGGGGCATCATGAAGACACTGTCTTGGGCCAGCCTCGTCAACCCTTCCGGCTGAAACCCATCTATCAAGAGAAGCGCTGACTGTGCCCTTCTCGGCGCGTGAGAAAGCAGTCCGCCGGTCCCCGCTAAGAAGTCCACATGCATCATATCAATATACGTCTCCAGTTCTGCTGACTGTTCAAAGATGTCTCCCATCTCCCTTACTCTCTGGACACCTCTCAAGCCTCTGGCTAACTGCTTATGATGCTGGAAACCCAGTCTAAGAGCCTCGCGAGCGACAGCATGTTCTACCATGAGCTCCTCCAAGGTCTGCGGGATGGTTGTCGGCCTAATCATCTTGTTTCTCAGTCTGTTGCGGATAAGAACAGGTTCAATGTCAAATGGGACCCATCGCATGATGTTGTCGATCGTAGCCTCCTTCATGACGTTGCAGATGCTGTAGCTCATGCCCAAGTTGGCGCTAACAGTCCTTACGAACTTTCCATCATATATCGAGTATACGTTCGTGGTTGCTCCGCCCAAGCCGACCCCGATGACGTTAACTCTCCTCAACTCTGCCAGAGTTCTAAACATTCGGCCTTCCCCTGCCGGGGTCGGCATGATCGGAACATCTGTCCATTTCATCAGCTTGTCATAGCCTGGTGCATGTGACATGACGTGCTCCATGAAAAGCTCATGAATTGCGTCGCGGGCAGGTTCTGTGTTCTCAAGCTCAAGCACCGGTCTGATGTTGTCTACTACTCTGAGAGCAAACTTGTCTGCCAAAGTCTTCGAGACAGCTGGTCTGGCGTCCTTGTTTCCTGCGTAGACGATCGGTAGCTCGTAGCCTATCCCTAGCCTTGCCCTCGGCTCCGCCGCAGCTATCAGCTCGGTGATCTCCGCAACGTGAGTAATTGTGCCGCCGTCAGTTCCTCCGGCAAGTAGGATCATGTCTGGCCTAAGTGTTCTTATTCTCTCAATTCTCTGGTGGGGCATCCTTTCGTCATCAACCGCTATTACGTCCATGACTATGGCTCCAGCGCCGAGCGCCGCCCGCTCAGCACTTTCCGCACTCATCGTCTTCACAACGCCTGCAACCATCATCTGAAGACCTCCACCCGCACTACTAGTTGTGGCGTAGAGATCAACGCCTTCTCCGTTCGCCTTGCGCGGCCACACGATGCCTTCTTCTTCAAGCAAAAGTAGTCCTGTCAGCTCTTCCACTTCTCGAACCGCGTTTCTGACGCCTCTCGTTACGTCTTCGAATGGGGCCTCAACGGTTGTTGGGGCTTCTCCGCTGGAAACGAATCTGTACTCGTTACTCTTCTTTTTGAAGAGACGTGCCTTGGTGGTGGTGCTGCCTACGTCCGTTACCAACATTATCTCGAATTCTTCCGGCTTCTTTGTTTGGCGCTGACTCGTAGTTCCTCGCCTCTCAGTGAACTTGGCTAGACGCATTACTTTTCCTCATGCTTTTTAAGCTTAGGAAACGGTCATTTCTCGGAAGCTCAATACCTCAAGCGGAAAAGATCAGTTGAGGCCCCCGAGCAATCATCGCTGTCTTCGCAACTGATAAATCTACGTGGCAGGCTCTCACAGTCAAGGTAGTGATCCGTATTGTCAATGAGAATTGCAGAGAGGGCCGTCGCGCTCTGCGAAGAGCTCGGAGCAGGCTATGCCGACGCCAGAGTTGAACGAACATATTCTACGGATATTAGGCTCATGAAAGACACGTTTGACCAAGTACCCTCCGGAGCCGAGCAAGGGTTGGGAATCAGAGTTCTCTACAAGGGAGCATGGGGATTCGGCTCCTCCACTTCACTGGAGCCAAGAGACGTTTCACAAACCATTCGTGGGGCTTTCAAGGCCGCAAAGGCCACGGCTCTGCATACACAAGTCAAAGCTCATCTAGCAGAGGTCTCCCCGGTCAAGGATGTTGTGACCGCCACTGTGAAGGAGCCAATGAGGTCTGTACCAATAGACAGGAAGATGAAGCTAGCCCTGGAAACTTCAGAGGAGGCCACGAAGGTTGACAAGCGAATTGCGAGTGTAACAGTAACTTACAGTGATTCCAGCGGAGAGGCCTACTTGGCGACGAGTGAAGGAACACGCTTGGTTGGAAGGCCGAGTCGAGGAAGCATAGTCATTGTAGCAGTCGCAAGGGAGGGAGCAAAAGTTGGGACTATTCGAGAGAGGAACGGGATGCAAGCTGGATTCGAGCTGTTTGAGAAGATAGATCCACTGAGTTTGGCGAGAAGAGCCGCTGAGAGGGCAGTCAAACTTCTTGAGGCAGTTCCGGCTCCAAGCGGAAGATTCACCGTGATAGCTGACCAGAAACTCGCCGGGGTGTTTGCGCATGAGGCTGTAGGTCATGCCTCCGAAGCGGATCACGTGATAACCGGGGAATCTGTACTCAAAGACAAGATTGGTCAAAGAGTGGGGTCTGACCTAGTTACGATGTATGACGACTCTACGTACCCTCAGGGATGGGGTACCTCCCTTTATGATTCAGAGGGAGTGCCTACGAAGAAACGTCTCATCATAGACAAGGGGTTCCTGAGAGGATACATTCTGAACAGGGAGACCGCTGCCGAGCTGAATATGGCCCCCAACGGAGGGGCTAGGGCTCAGTCCTTCGCCTATCGGCCGGTGGTCAGAATGAGCAATACATACCTGACAGTGGGTGCTCAGAGCTTTGACGAGCTTCTTGAAGCGGTAGACCACGGGGTCTACTTGAAGGGGTCCCGTGGAGGACAGGTGGATACAGCTAAGGGAACCTTTCAGTTCAGCGCTGAGGAAGGATACTTGATTGAGAAAGGCCAATTAGCGAAACCGTTAAGCGATGTCTCACTTTCAGGAATGACCTTGGAGACACTCATGAATATCGACGGTGTCGCTGACGACTTCCAGATGACTATAGGGCTGTGTGGCAAGGCGGGACAGGTCGCTACAACAGGAACTGGAAGTCCTCACATAAGAATCAGGAATGCCGTCGTGGGAGGGAAGTAGCGTGAACGAAACGCTGGACTTTGCGCTCAGAAGAGGCCTCAAACTAGGAGCTACTCAGGCAGAAGTGTTCGCGATCGACGACGTTGGCACAAACATCGTGATCGAGAAGAAGCAGGTAAAGCTTGGCCAAGTGAGGCGTGATCGAGGGATGGGCATTAGGGTCTTGGTCAAGAAGGATGGTGGAGCTTCAACAGGATTCAGCTATGTGACAGACTTCTCTAGAAGTACTGTGATGGAGGCGGTGGAGAAGGCGGTTACAACAGCCAAGGTGAAGCGTGCTGATAAGGATCTCAAGTCCTTTCAGGAGAAGGCTAGAACTCGAAAGGCCGCAAACATATTTGACAAGAGGATTCCCAAGACCGACCCGTCTGGCCTAATCGATATTGGAAGGTCGATGCTGGAGGAAGCGTGCAAGGATTCAAGAGTATCCACGGTCAGCGGCAGCGTATATGCGGGCTTTGGAGAAACCTCGGTCGCCAACTCACTAGGAGTCTCAGGCAGCTACAGATCGACAGGGTTCGGCGGCTATATGTATGTGGTGGCTGAATCCGGGGGATCCGTAGGTGTGGGCTCGGAAGCGCATTCTTCAAGCCACTACGAAAGCGCGAAGCTAGTCGTAGCGGCAGGCTACGCCGCAGAGACGGCAGTAAAGCAACTGAATCCTAAGCCTCTCGAATCGGGAATCTATGACGTTGTCGTCGATCAGGACGGACTGGCAGACCTCTTGATGAACACTCTTGTCCAGCAAATCAGAGCGGACTTGGTTCAGAGGAACCAATCCCCGCTTGCGGGAAAGATTGGATCTGAGATGGCTTCAGAGAATGTCACGTTGATGGATGATCCAAGTGTTCCAAGAGCGCTTGGGTCAAAGCCCTTCGACTCTGAGGGATGCCCAACTAATCCTAGACCAATAGTCGAGAAAGGCGTCCTCCGCACTTTCTTACATAACTCGTATACGGCCAACAAAGAGGGCGTTGAGAACACAGGGAACTCCATGAGATACATCATGTTCGGAACGAGATCAGGGTACGCCCTCGAACCAAGCATAGGTCCACACAATCTAGTTCTGAAACCAGGCAAGGGAAGGAGAGAAGATCTGATCCGGGAGGTCAAGAACGGGATCTTAGTCAGAGGATTTATCGGGGCCCATACTTCAAACGTTCAGAGCGGCGACTTCTCTCTTGCACTGGACTGCATCTTCAGAATAGAGAACGGGGAACTGACCTTCCCTGTCAAGCAGGCCATGATAGGAGGAAACATGCCGAACATCCTGAGGCAGATTCGGCTTGCAGCCGCAAATTCAAAGCAGGTGACGATGGGTCCAGGGATGACCTTGATTTCACCAACGATCCTGATAGAGAAACTCACCGTAGCAGCCTAAACCCGCAAAAGGCCTCTGCTCCTCTTGTTCCTGCACCTAGAGAAATCTGTCTCTTAGCGCGTTTCTCTCGGCTTCCATGATGAGCTCAAAGAGCCGGTCGCAGACATGCCTCTCTCGCTCTAGGACAGATTCAGCTTCGAGAGGATCTACTCGGCGACCAGCCAAGACATAGGCTGCAACTCTTCCATACTTCTTTATCAGGTCTCCTGTATCCCTTGCTAGCTCTAGTGTTTCTTGATCCCTTGCAGAGACGCTTCGACCTCTCTTCCTCGCTATAGCCAATACTTCCTCCTCGGAAAGTGGAAGCATCCCGATTACCTTAGACTTGCACTTTGGGCATCTTGGCCTGAGGGGTAAGTCCTTCAGCTGTTTCATCTCCACGTACTGTGAACATGACATGCATACGAAAGTTCTCGCCTCATTCAATATTCTCACTCGAGTGGATTCGATAAGGATTCGCTTCATTTTCTCTGGAGGAATAAGATCCGTCCTTCGACTGATTCTTTCCATTCCGATACGTGTGATCGGAGTGGCCTCACCCTTACTGTCAATTGGCTTAACCTGAACCGCGCCGTCACGAATGTCTCTTAGGATCTTCATCATGTTCGACACATCTGAATCCTTCTCAAGCGTTTCCTTCAATGATTCTTCTACCACGACAGTCCCCTCCAGGGTTTTCATCAACTGGTCTAATCGTAGGCTGCTGAAATCTACCTTTCGAGATATCGCGCCGAACCTTCTCGCCACATGCACCAGTCTTCTCTTGAAGAGTCCTGTCTTCATCAAAGCCTTGTTGAGTTCTTTTGCAACCTCTCGATCGCCCAACTCTCTGAGCATTTCTGAAATTCCTCGGGATGTGATTGCTCCAGCGGTCTGAAGAACAATGCGATAGGCGTCTTGTTGAACCCCAATCGTGTAGCCGGTTTCCTCGGAGAGAATATGGCCCAAGAGCCGTGCCAAAGTACGGTTAACCAGCGTCCCGAGATTAGCATTGATGATTACGTAGTCTTCCCATTCCTCAATTGTGATCAATCGATCTGAGGGGACTGGGATTCCTCTATCGGCCTGATCAAAAGCCTCTTGAAGCGCGCGCTGCATCGTTTCGGGGCTAGTTGGATATACTCTCGCAAACTCTTCTGCAACCTGTCTCCTCTCTGCTTTCTTCAGATATTTCTCTGCTGCAAGCCCTCTTATCTGACCGACCTCCTGAGCCACCTCGAACGGAACAGGTATTTCTTCGCCCACCCAGCTGGGTATCGCGCCTGACGGGTCAGAGATCGGTCTTACGTGAATCTTGTCGCCTCGAACTCTAAGAATCTTCCAAGGACTACCTCTCACAATGAACTTCGTGTCGGGTACTCCGTATTCGGCCACAAACGCCTCATCCAATACCCCGACCGGAGTATCCGTCGAATCATCCATGATGAGGTACTGTTTCTCGTCTGGAATCATGGAGAGTTTGTTGAAGTAGTACTCATACATGTCCTTGATTCTCTGCGGCCTGAGAACTACTTTGTCTTGGAAGGAGACCCAAGCCAAGCGAGGGTATCTCGCGTGCATATAGGTCAAGACATTCTTGAGGTCGTCCTCTGTTAGGTTTCTGTAAGGGTAGGCCTTAGTGAATAAGTCTAAGATCTCGTTGAAGTACCATCTGCGTTGTTGGGTCAGAAGTCCTGCGATCTGATGCGTCAAGGCATCAAACGGCTTCTCTGGTATCGAAACTGGTTCCAGAATCTCCTCGTAGGTTCTTCTCGCAATCACCAAGGCTTCCAAAGTGTCATCTGAGTCCATCGATATGATGACCCCATCCGCCATTCGGTCCATGCGGTGCCCGCTACGGCCAACACGCTGAACAAGACGCGTTACCTGTCTAGGGCTCATGTACTGTATGACAAAGTCGATTCTACCCACATCTATTCCGAGTTCAAGGGATGAGGTGCACACCAACCCCTTTAGTCCTCCCTCCTTGAGCCCTCTTTCAGCAGTAATCCTTGAAGGCTTCGACAGTGAGCCATGGTGAATCGAAACCGGGAAGTCAACATCCCAGACCTTGAATCTACTTGCTAGGACTTCTGCGATAGCTCGAGTATTGGTGAAGAGCAAGACTGACTGATGGTTCCGAATGAGACTGCGCATTAGCCTAAGCCTGGCAGCGACCTCCGGATGCGTGTATAGTCGAGATGCCAGAGCATAGTCTGCTGGAACCGGCTCAGGAAATTGCACTGCAAGTCTCATCTTCCTTGCGACGGGAACTTTGACTATCTCAGCTTTTCTGCTGCTGCCGACTAGGAACTGCGCAACCGAGTCCGCGCTTCCAACTGTCGCAGACAGTCCTACAACTTGGAAATCCCTCATCGTAATCCATCTTAGTCGCTCAAGTGCGAGGGAGAGTTGGCTTCCGCGTTTGTCCTCTGCAAGTTCGTGAACCTCATCCACTATGACCCACTGTACGCCAGCGAGATGGCGCTTCATTAGTCTCCCGGGAAGAATTGCCTGTAGTGTCTCAGGTGTCGTGATCAACATGTCCGGAGGACTCCTCGCTTGTCGTCCTCTCTCCTTGATTTCTGTATCTCCATGTCTTACGGCAACCTTCACATCGAACCTGCTGCACCACCATTCCAGCCTTTCAAGGAGATCACGGTTCAGAGCGCGGAGAGGCGTGATATACAAGATCTTTATTCCGCTGGGCACTTCCCGATTCGAGATGTGAAGACTGAGTATCGGGAGCACTGCTGACTCGGTTTTTCCTGACGCGGTCGGAGCTATCAGAAGAACATTCTTTCCCTCTAAGATAAGAGGGATAGCCTTCCTTTGAGGTTCAGTGGGTTCGAGAAAACCCCTCTCCCTAACTGCCTCCCTAACAGGTTTCGCAAGCATTGAGAAAACTTCTGTTTCCTCCGGCAACATCAGAGAGTCAGTGCCTCATTGAAGAAGACCCCAAAATAAAAACATGCAAGAGCCGGAACTCATTCCTTTCGTTAGAGCTTCAACTAGGGAATGTGCCGAACATTGCGAGGGGGGAGGTATGTCGTTTCAAGGTGACTAGAGTTTCGAAATCGCTTCCCTCATTCTTTGAATGGCCTCAACGATCTCCTCGTAGGCCGTGGCAAACGACATTCGCATGTAGCCTTCTCCCCCGAGTCCGAAGAAGTTTCCGCCGACTGAAACCACGTGGGCGGATGAGAACAAGAAATCCATCACCTGCTCGGACATGCTA
>Ga0315310_10001388_pt1 | contig 15297 bp, 12 predicted proteins | sample TDP5_MG_FD_203630 | JGI IMG/M metagenome (GOLD analysis project Ga0315310, IMG submission 203630) | Freshwater sediment microbial communities from Lake Towuti, South Sulawesi, Indonesia - TDP5 | ecosystem: Environmental > Aquatic > Freshwater > Lake > Sediment | place: Indonesia: South Sulawesi... | reverse complement strand
CCGAACAAACGCCCTCCGTTAAGGCTGAATTCTGACACGGATCAGAGACACTCTCCAAGGCACCGTATTGGCTTTGGCAACATCGATCCGAGAGTTCTGTCTAATAGACTCCGCCTCAATAGAGCGAATAGAATCCCCTTCCTGGCCTTCATGAGCTGTAGAAGTTAGACAAGTCCCCACGGAAGCAGGAAGCTTGATGAAGCAAGAAAGGATAACAAAGCCATGACACCTGAACGGAGAATTCTTTAGCCCCTTTTCATCAGAAGGAATATCAATAGGGGTCCAGGAACCTGCGTCAACTTCTAGGCCATAAGATCCTTTTGATGTTATGTCGAAGTTGCATCGAACCTAGCCCCAAACCTTTTGGCTCCTAGTAACTCCATCAGACAACAGCCCACAACGCCTTCACGCCGCCTTCTCGAAACGTCTGATAGGTCTAAGTCTTGACAGGGCTATTCCTGCATGAACCGTAGAATTCCATACGTTGAACATCGTAGACAGCCACTCTGGTCTTTTTGGCTCCCCTGTCATCTAAGAAGGAAGGAGTGGAATCCTAAGACAATACTCCCGCTGGTAGAATGCAGCTAGGCGAAAACCATGAGTGGGGGAGCCGTCGTTTGACGACGGCTCCCCCCTATCCCCTCTGGGCTTGACTCAAGCGTCTATTTCCGCTGGGAGAGCTGGGTCAAGAAAATCGGAGCGTGGACAATTCCTCCAATAAGTTGGAGGGCTTTCCTCGCTCAAGTCTGATTAGCTCAGCCGTACTTATGCCGTGTATCTAGTGGACGGTGGTTTCTGAGGTTCTTGTCCTTGAGGTAGCGGCAGAGGAGGTAGCGGAGGCGGAACGCCAAGTGTCCTAGACACGAGTATCGCTTCAGCGATCGCCGTTGCCGAGATTGCTTGGATTACCGGGATTGGGGGTTTCTGCTGCGTATGCTCCTGCACCAGCTTAGAGATTTCGCCAGTTTCTCCCGTGGCGTGAGCTTTTCCTTTGATGCTGATTTGAGCTATTGACGGTGTGTAGTTCACCGTGAAGACGAAGGGGGCTTCGATAGTTCGCTCAGATTTCTGATCAAAGCCAACCAAGTTTATGTTCACTGCGATTTGTGCTTGAGTTGGAAGAGGCTTGTCGATATCCCACAATCGCTCTCCTGAAACGTTCGTTACGAACACATTGATCGTCAGCACGAAGTCTCTCGCCCGCAACCTCTAAGTTCTCGATGTTAAGCCCATCTTCGCGAAGGTTAAAGCTTCCGATACGTAGGATATCGCTTCTATGATCTTATTGAAGAGCTTAAGGTTGCAACGTGGGACCTGAGGCTACGACTGTGCTCTGTAGAGTCAGGAGAGCTGTCCTCTGCGTGTGGCAGCTTAACCTCCGAAGACTGCACCGATTCTCGTACCTACGAGTCTATTCGTGATGAAGATTCCAACTCCCACTATTCCGATCAGTATGGCGCCCATCGCAGCGCTCTGCCCAAAAATTCCGGTTTGAGAATAGATCATGATCCCAACAGTCATGGGTTCCCAGCCCATCCCTGGACGACTTAGCAACCATGAGCATGACAGCTCCGTTATTGAGCTTATGAACCCTAATGTCCCTCCTGCTAAGAGCCCCAATGACATTAGTGGCAGCGTTATCCTCAGAAATGTCTTGAGACGTGATGCCCCGAGATTCATCGATGCTTCCTCAAGCGACACATGGATCTGCTGCAAGGTCGCGTACGATGTGCGCAAAGTATATGGAAGCTTCCTGACAGTCAGTGCAAGCGCAATCACTGCCCAAGTGGACAGCAGATCAAAGTTAAACACCGGTATCGGGTTGCGGAAGGCTCGCAGATATCCAGTCGCTAACACTATGCCCGGCAAAGCGAAGGGTAACATCGCCACTCCGTCTAGCAGGTCCTTCCCTGGGAAATTTTTTCTTGCCAAAATGTAAGCCAAGACAGCACCAAGAGCTATGCCGAAGGCTGTGGCCACACTTGAATATCTTAGGCTGTTGTATAGGAACATCGGGGCGTCTATGAGCACATACCTGAAATTGTCAAGAGTAAAACCTTCCGGAAGAGGTGTGAAACTCCAAACCTTGCCAAATGCACCTACGAAAACTCCAACGTGAGGAAGCAGAGATACTAGGACGATGATGGCGCAGAACCCTAGCGCAACAGCCGTCATGACGCGGCCTGCCCTCCTTGCTTCAGCCCCCCGGGCCACACCCGTCGCGATCGTGTATTCTCTAAGGCCAACGTATTTTCGCATAGCCGCGACCGCGGACAACGAAAGAGTCACCATTATGACGCACATCACTATGCCTAAGCGAACCACGTCCTCATACAGTTCTCTTATCGCGAAGAACGCCTGCGGAGCAAGTAGGTTGAACGCAGGACTACCTATGATCATAGGCGTCCCAAGATCGGCGAAGGCCCATACGAAAACAAGCAAGGCACCCGCCGCAAATCCAGGCATCATGAGAGGAAACGTAACTGTTCGAAAAACATGAAAGCTTCTTGCTCCCATGTTTGCAGCAGCTTCCTCCAGCGCAGGATCTATCTTGCTCAGAGAGGTCATCACGTTCAGCATTACCAGCGGATACAGATGAAGCGAAGTTATCAACACAACGCCATGAAGTCCATAGATGAAGTTGATCGGCTCCTTGAGCCCGAGATAGTCCATAAGCAAGAGGTTGAAGGTGCCGTGTTTACCGAAGATGAACTTGAAAGACAATGCGCCAACAAATGGTGGCATTATCAGAGGCATTGTCGCAAGACTTGTCAGAAGATGTCTTCCCGGAAGATCGAACCTTCCCAAGAAGTAGGCCAAGGGAACTCCTATTAGTGATGAAAAGAAAGCACAGGCAACCGCGACCCACAGACTGTTCAAGAGACATTCCTGTAAGTAAGGGGTATCAACAAACCTCTTGTAATGATCTAGGGTCAACTTCCCTTGCCATGTAATGCTCTCATAGAACACTGACGCAACTGGTATGACAATCAGCAAACCAAGTATGAAATACATAGGCAATGCAACAAAGAGCGAGCCCTTGTCGACTTCCAAAGGGAACTCTCCTACAGAGTATCCTGTACCAGCACCTTTACTAATTATTTGTTGCTGTTCCACAGACCAAACAACACCGCCTCTCTAGACAATTCTGTGAAACGACTATCTGATGTCAGTTCATAGGGCGGTCGAATCAGGCGCTCTTTGAGTCAAAAAGACTTGGCTGGTAATGCACAGTCTTCGCAATTGTTATATATAATATGTGTGAGGTCTCGTACTAGAAAATGGAGGCTGCAGGTTGAAGAAACTACTTGTTACCTTTGTTGTCCTTTCTATGCTCTTCACCGTATTCCACGCGTTATCGGCGACAGGTGAGCCCGCGCTGGAGAATGAACTCGTAATAGTATCGTCGCACAGCAAGGGCATTCTCGACTCCTTCAAGACTGGGTTTGAGAAATACTGTCTAGACACGTTGAATACAGCTGCGAGTCTGAAATACTCATATTACGCGAGCGAGGACTGCTATAAACTGGCCAAGGAATGGGCAGGAAAACCGAAGGCTGATATCTGGTGGGGAGGAGGAGTAAACCTCTTTCAAACAGCCGCCAAAGAGGGCTTACTGCTTCAATACAAATGCAAGGATTGGGCAAAAATCCCTGCTAGCTGGTATGGAATTCCAGCCAAGGATGCAGATGGATCTTGGACAGGATATGCTGTCTCCGGCTTTGGATTCGCTATCCATCTTGACTATCTCAAGAAGTACAACTTACCAGAACCCAAGACATGGAGTGACTTGCTTAAGCCAGCTTACAAAGGGCACATAGTGATGTGCACCCCTGCACGTTCAGGCTCTACTCACATGATGGTTGAAATAGTTATGCAAGGAATGGGAGCCGACCCTGCTTGGGCATATTTCAGGAAGATGGCGGTAAACGTTGGGCTTTTCACTGGCAGGAGCGGAGACGTAAAAAGCGATGTGGACAAGGGCGAGCATGGTATCGGACTGGTCGTTGACTATTATGGCTTCGAATCGGCTGCCGCTGGGCTACCTATCAAACTCGTATATCCTACAGACTACTCGCTGGCAAACCCGGATTCAATAGCAATCCTCTCGGGTGCTCCACATCCAGAGATATCGAAAGCGTTTCTCGATTATGTGATAAGCGAAGAAGGCCAGAAACTAAGCATGGGTATCGAACAGAGAGGAGTCAAGTGCCCCAGCCCAAGGCTGCCGGTCAGAGCCGACATTGCATTGCCACCACACCTTCCTGATATCACAAAGATGAAGATGATATCATACGACGATAAACTTGCAAATGACCGCTGGAAAGATGTCAATACAATCTACGAGACAACAATAGAAAAGAAGCATGGCGAACTCAAGGACGCGTGGGACTCCATTGACAGTGCTCAGAAATCAATCAGTGACACTGAGACGAAGATGAAGAGCATGGAAAATGAGGGGTATGACACTTCGAAGGTCAAGGCGGAGCTGAATCGGGCAAAGGATCTTGCTGCATCTGCGCTGAAGAGTTTTGAAACAGGCGACTACAGCGCCGCAAAGTCTTCGGCGACCAAGGCATCCGATACGGCAAAGGCATCGATCGGACTGGCTGAGAAGCCACCGCCATATGGCACTTACGCCACGGTCGTGATAGTGATTCTGGTGTTGGCCGTAGTGGTCTACTATTACAGCAAAAGGAAGAAGGCAAAGTAGTCATTCCCCATCCCCTTTTCTTTATTTGGGCAAGAATCTGGTCGTAAAGAGAGTAACCTGAAAGCTGTTTATATTACGATTGGCAAATGCTAGCCAGACTCAGTGTCGAGGCTCTTGGAATGGTGAAGGTCAGGCTGGAAGATGTAACGAAGACATTCGGAGAGGTCGTCGCGGTCGACCAGATGAACCTGCAGATGAACGATGGGGAATTCTTTACCCTGCTTGGCCCAAGCGGATGCGGCAAGACCACCGCGCTACGAATTGTTGCGGGATTCTACAAGCCCGATTGTGGCACCGTATACTTCGATAGTGAGGTGGTTAATGATGTCCCTCCTTTCAAGCGAAACACTGGGATGGTTTTTCAAACGTACGCCCTTTGGCCTCATATGAACATATTCGAGAATGTAGCCTATGGTCTCACCATCCGGAAGGTTCCCAAGAATGAAATTAGGAAGCGGGTGGCTGAAGCTTTGCAACTTGTCGGCTTGGAAGGACTTGAGAGGCGTCTTCCAAGCGAACTCAGCGGAGGTCAGCAGCAGCGAGTGGCGTTGGCTAGAGCACTAGTGATCGAGCCGAAAGTATTGCTTCTTGATGAACCACTCAGCAACCTTGATGCGAAGCTAAGAGTTCAAACCCGGGTGGAAATCACGAGGTTACAGAAGAAGCTGGGCATAACGACCATTTATGTTACGCATGACCAGGAAGAGGCACTCTGCATCTCGGATAGCATTGCAGTGATGAACAAGGGTCAAGTCCAGCAGGTGGGTTCACCCAGAGTGATCTATGAGAAACCTGAGAACCAGTTTGTTGCTGACTTCATTGGAGTGGCTAACTTCTTGAAAGGAATCCTTGTTAAACTGGACAAGGAATCCAAGATGGCAATCGTCGAGACAGAGGGCGGTACAAGATTTGAAGTGATGCAGGACGCGGACATTCCAAAAGGCGCAAACGTTCTTGTATCATTCAGACCAGAGGCACTTGAGATAGGAGATAGCACGAAAGACGTACTCTCAAAGAACCAAATAGATGGGAAAGTAAAACTAGCATCCTACTTGGGAGATATGGTACGCTACGAGGTCGAGGCGATGAACAGGACGTTCAGGGTCGATGTGCACAATCCGATGGGAAAGAAATTGTTCTCTGACGGTGAAACAGTTCGACTCAGCTTCCCCCCGTCTTCCGGCCGGATACTTCCAACTCACGACAATCCCTAGTGCTTATTTTGGTGTGTGGATAATAGTCGCCGCATCCTGGCTCCGCAAGAGAACACGCTAGACCCTCCTGCGCCGTCCCTTCACGCCCCTCCGCGCACCAGCCCTTCGTGATCTCGCTCGAACGACAACAAGCTCGTCACCCACAACGTCAACCCTGATCGCCTCTCCCTCCAAAAAAGGGAAACAAGAGTCATCCGTCAACTTCGTCGGAAGATAAATCCTAGGAGACCGGTAGACCACACCTTTTCTCCTCCCCCGCTTCTTAACGACAGCGAGTTTCGTGACGATTTGCTTTACCACATGCTAGACCTTTTACGAAAGCAAGCTCGTAAGTAATTCTAGTAATAAATGCTATTGCAATCGCTTATGCAACAACGGACCCGAGCATCGTTGGAGATTGCCAATCGCTTGTCGACCAGAAAATTAGCAAAAAAGAGGGATAGACCAGTCGAACGCTTGGAATCTGTTCGGCGGCACCTGACGAGCGATGGACGAATGCACAGGTCGCCAAAGCCTGTAATGGGACGATTACGGGGTTATGTCGAACTGAACTCTAAAACCCTTGTCGAGGCTTTCAGTTGTCTTCAGCGTGAAATGCCCGATCTCTTGTATATCCTTGACGTGAGTACCTCCGCAGGGTATTCCGTGACATCCCTCGATCGTTACAACTCTTAGGGTGGTACCCATAGGCAGGCGAGCAAGATTGGGAGCATCAGGTGCATAGAGAAGCACGTCCTCTCTCGTCATTAGTTGAGAGTTCACCTTCGCTCCTTTTGCTATCAACTCGTTTTCCATCGTTGCCGCCTCCTCAAGTTGACCTATCGCCGGAGCCTCGCCACAGTAGCCTATGTAGCTTTCATCTCCAACCCAAGAATCAGTCGTCTCAACGCGTCTTCCGAGCACAGTCGCTAAGCAGTGATCAAACAGATGGGCGGCAGTATGCCTCCTCATATATTTGTATCTGAGGTTCCAGTCTACCTCAAGCTGAGCCGGCCCAACCTGCGGGGTTCCATGGATGTATCTCCCCCAGTGTATCAATACACCTCCGACGATCATAACCTTCTTCACATCGAAAACAGCTGCATCTGCTAAGATTCTTCCCCGGTCTGAAGGTTGTCCTCCGGATTTGGGATGAAAGATGGATTTGTCCACAACTACGTACGCACTTTTCCGATCGTCCGGTTCGACCCTAAGAATCTTGCAAGAAGTCTCTTTGAGATAAGAATCGCCTAGATAGAGCAACTGTGTGGCAGGCATGTCTCGTGCGAGGCTCTCCAGTTTCATTCACATTCACACCGGTATCTACGATTCTAGAGAAACGACTCTTAAAGTGTGAGTTCGCTGCTGCCTCACCCTGTCGACAATCCGTTGAATAATTGCCAGACAAATCTTCTGAAGGTTGGCTAATCCGATGTTGTGGCAGAGGGTTTTCAGTTGGAATTCTCTTCTTCAGGCTGTTGGCCTGTGGCTGGTCAGGGATTTCCGGAGCGTCCTTACTCTTGAGGTCACAGCACTTGCGCACATGTCATATATTGCGATGAGACGGCGCTATTTCGAGAAGAACTCTATGGCTGCTCTGACACCCTCTCCCATACTTAGTTCGTAGCCCTCTTTCTTGAGGGCTCTCTCGAGAGCCTCTAAAACTAAGATCACTGTCTTTTCATTTGAGTTGATACCCATCAGGCCAACTCTCCAGATTTTGCCAGCGAGTACTCCCAAACCACCTCCGACTTCTATGTTGAAGTGATTGAGAAGCGTGGTCCTCACATTCTTATCCAAAACTCCTGCCGGAATCGAGACAGAGTTCAAGCTTGGAAGTCTATGCTCTTTCTCGGCATGCATCTTAAGTCCCATCGCTTCAATTCCGCTAATGAATGCTTGGCTGTTTCTCTTGTGCCTATCCCATCTCTTCTCGAGGCCCTCTTCATGAACTATTCTTAGGGCTTCTCTTAGGCCGTATATCATGGAGATTGGAGCCGTGTGATGGTATGCTCTCCCCTCCGACCAGTACTTCGAGATTAGGGACACGTCGAAGTACCAGCTTTGAACCTTCGACTTTCTGTTTAGAACCGTGTTGATGGCTTTCTCATTGAATGTGATCGGGGCAAGGCCGGGAGGACAGTTCAAGCACTTCTGGCTTCCACTGTAGCAAACATCTATCCCTAGTTTGTCAACATCAAGCTCGCATCCTCCCAACGAGGTTACGGCGTCGACAAGTAGTAATGCTCCGTACTCATGAACGACTCTTGAGACCTCAGACAGCGGCTGAAGCACTCCGGTCGAAGTCTCAGCGTGGACGAGCGCAACGACTTTTGCCTTGCTTCTCTTCAGGGTATCTTCAACAGCTTCTTTTGTTATAGCCTTGCCCCAATCCTCTTTAATGCCAATCACTTTGCCTCCACAACGCGGTACCATCTCGCTCATCCTTTCTCCGAAGAATCCGTTCATCCCAATGATCACCTCATCGCCTGGCTCGACAACGTTGCAGAGAGCGGCTTCCATGCCAGCAGTTCCCGTACCTGAGATCGGTATCGTAAGTTTGTTCTTTGTCTTGAATACGTATCTCAATAGTTCCATAGTCTCGTTCATGACCTCGAAGAAGTACGGGTCAAGGTGCCCGACCAGAGGTGATGCCATAGCCTTGAGCACTCGGGGATCTACGTTGCTAGGTCCCGGACCGAGAAGAAGACGCGCAGGCGGATTGAGCTCACCATAGGCGTTACCCAAAATCAACACCGCGACATTAAATGGTAAATGCAGGAGACGCTTGCTTTATCATTTGCGGCAGCTGGGAATAAGCTTTCATATTAGATGCAAAGTCTCTCTAGCGCCCCATAGAGGTTGAGACGCTTGTTACGAGAGGTCAGATGGCATGGAAGAGGAGGCCAAGGAGTAGTTACCGTAAGTAGACTTCTCGCCTACGGAGCTCTCATGGAAGGAAAGTATGTGCAGGCGTTTCCCGAGTTTGGTCCAGAGAGAACTGGCGCGCCTATTCTAGGGTTCACAAGAATCAGTGATGAACCAATTGACATTCACAGCCAAGTCTACACTCCCAACTCTGTAGTAGTTCTTGATCCTACTTTGCTGAAGACAGTAGACGTGACTGAGGGACTGGTTAAGGACGGCAAGTTGATACTGAACAGCGAGAAGAACGCAGCTGAGGTTCGCAATAGCTTTCGGAGGACCGATATCGTCTGCTACACTATTGACGCCACAAGAATCGCCCTAGATGTGCTTGGAAGACCAATATTCAACACGGCGATGCTCGGAGCCCTCATCAAGGTCGAGCCGCTAGCGAAGATTGAATCAATCGTCAAAGCCCTCAAGGAGAGGTTTCCGGGACCTCTTGCAGACAGGAATGCAGAGGCGATAAAAATGGCCTATCAGAAGGTGAGTACTCAATGAGTAGTGATCGTGGAAAGCCTGGCTGGAGATCGTTGCCGATCGGAGCGGCAATCCTTGAACCTGGCTCATCAGTCAAGTACAAGACGGGGGATTGGAGAGCCTTCCGACCGGTTCTAGATGAGAAGAAATGTACTAACTGCCTCATATGCTGGATTTTCTGTCCTGAGCCAGCAATACGACGTAAGGAGAAGACGGTTGAGATCGACTACGACTTCTGCAAGGGCTGCGGGATCTGCGCAGCAGAATGTCCCGTGAAGGCCATCACGATGACGGAGGAGTGAAAGGATGAGAACAAGAATGGGATTCACTGGAGATGAAGCTCTAGCATACGCAGCCAAACAGTCAACGGTGGACGTGGTTTCGGCGTACCCTATCACACCGCAGACAATAATGGTTGAACTCTTCAGCGAATACGTGGCCAACGGAGAGGTTCACACAAACTTTGTCTGCGTAGAGTCTGAGCATTCTGCGATGTCAGCGTGCATCGGCGCAAGTTTGACAGGAGCAAGAGTTTTGACTGCAACGGCTAGCCAAGGCCTCGCGCTGATGCATGAGATGATGTACATAGCTTCAGGTCTGCGATGCCCTATAGTCATGGGCGTGGCGAACCGAGCGCTTTCTGCCCCGATCAACATTCATGGCGATCAGTCGGATATGATGGGGTCGAGGGATTGCGGCTGGATACAGATCTACTGTGAAAACGCGCAGGAATCGTATGACTGGACCTTGCAAGCGTTCAAGATAGCGGAGGACCCCAATGTCCTACTGCCGGTCACAGTCAACCTTGACGGGTTCATTCTCTCCCACGCTATGGAGGGAGTAGAAGTGCTGACGGATGAGGAAGCGAAGAGGTACCTGCCACCGAGAAAGGCCGATTGTAGGCTTGATCCGAGGAAACCGGCTACTATAGGAGCCCTGTGCCTTCCGGACTACTACTTCGAGTTCAAGAAGCAGCAGGATGAAGCCATGAAGCACGTACCTGCAACTCTCCTTAGAGTGGCGGAGGAGTACGCGAGATTGACGGGGCGAAGATACAGTATAATGAATGAATTCGGGACGGAGGACGCTGATGTCACTATTATGTGCCTTGGCAGTACATCGGGTACCGTGAAATCTGTTGCGAAAGAACTTCGTGCAAAGGGAAAGAAAGTGGGTCTAGTGAATCTATGGCTTTACCGTCCGTTCCCCACGAAAGAGGTTGCAAACGTGATTGCGAAATCGAAAGTGGTTGTCGTCTTCGATCGGGCGTTGAGCTTCGGTGCGCCATATGGAGCCCTTTGCCAAGATGTAGTTTCGACCATGTATACCTCCAAAGCCAAGCCGCTTATCACCAATGTGATCTACGGGCTCGGAGGCAGAGACATCACGCCGCCGGAGATTGCTTCCGTGTATGAGGATGCCCTTACCGCTGCCAAGACCGGCGCCGTCAGAGAACGGGTCGAATTCGTAGGGGTGAGGGAATGATGGTCGTACTGAAAGAGCTTACAACGGAGGAGCTGCTCGCTCCGGGACATAGACTTTGCGGTGGATGTGGAGCATCTGTAGCCGCTAGATTGGCTCTGAAGATGGCCCGGGGACCCACCGTCATTGTTCAGTCAACTGGATGCCTTGAGGTTGCGAGCACTATCTACCCGTATACGGCGTGGAGGGTTCCTTATGCTCACATCGCGTTCGAGAACGCTGCTGCAGTCGCCAGCGGAATAGAAGCGGCTTTCAAAGCCATGGAGCGAAGAGGAGCTTGGAAGGAGCATGTGGATGTCATAGTCTTTGCTGGGGACGGGGGGACTTTTGACATTGGCATCCAGGCGCTTTCTGGAGCTCTAGAAAGAAGGCACGACTTTGTCTACATCTGCTACGACAATGAAGCCTACATGAACACTGGGATCCAAAGGTCTGGAGCAACTCCTCACGGTGCTTCGACCACTACGAGCCCCGCTGGGTCCAAGATTCCTGGGAAGCCTGAGTGGAAGAAGGACTTTGCAGCCATATGCGCGGCTCATGGCATAGACTATGTCGCGACGGCGTCGGTGGCATACTGGAACGACTACATGACAAAGATGAGAAGGGCTATTGAAGTTGATGGGCCGGCAGTGATTCATGTGCTCTCGCCGTGTCCAAGGGGCTGGAGATGCGACACATCGGAATCGATAAAGATGGCTAGGTTAGCGGTGCAGACAAAGTTCTTCCCAGTCTACGAGATTGAGCAAGGCAAGTACAAGCTTTCAGTCAAGGTCCCGAAGCCGTTGCCGGTTGAGGAATTGCTCAAGTCACAGGGAAGGTTCAGCCACCTGTTCAAGCCTGAGCACAAGGGAGAGATCGAGAAGATCCAGAGATGGGTCGACGAGAACTGGAATAGGCTCTTGAAACTATGTGGTGAGGCATAGAGCTAGAAACCCACAACAGGCTTCAGAGCACAATCACAACCTGACAACAGCATTTTTGGCTGATGTCCCCTAAGGTGCCGTTTCCCACTTCCCTCCTCTATGAACCTTGTTATATGCTCAACGTGATCCTGCTTTCCTCGTCTCCGGGTCAACGAGTCTTACGATAGTCTCTTAACGTCGGATTGTGATTCTTCTTTCCCAACGCCTGAACGGTGTAGTTGATGATCGCTGCGGTCTTTCATGGAGTCAAGGACGGCCTCAGAGTTGAGGAGAGGCCTGCTCCCGCGGTCACGAAACCCGATGAAGTGTTGATTGAGGTAAGGGCATGCGGCGTATGCGGGACAGATCCCGCCATCCTAGAAGGACGTCATCCCGCGTCTCCACTGGTTATCCTTGGACATGAATATGGAGGTGTGGTGACTGATGTGGGAAAGGAGGTTTCCTCTGTCAAGGCAGGGGATCATGTTGTTGTGGATCCTAACATTAAATGTGGGCAGTGTCGGTTTTGCAGAAGTGGAAAGCAGAATCTCTGCGCCAGTATGACGACACTAGGAATCTTTCTTGACGGAGGTTTCGCGCAGTATAACATTGCGCCGCAGTCGGCGATCTACAAGATCCCCGTAGACATGGATTGGAGAGATGTAGCGTTAGTCGAGCCGGTTTCATGCGTAATAAACGGTGTGAAGAGGTCTGGGATTGGGTTGGGTAAGAGTGTCGCGATCATAGGCGCCGGTCCGATTGGCTTGATCTGGGTGGCCCTTGCCAAGGGAGCAGGTGCTGCAAAGGTCATAGTCTGTGAGACCATGGCCGCACGCCAAGATGCAGCGAAGAAGCTGGGTGCTGACATGGTTCTGGATCCTAGAAGCATTGATGTTGTGAAGGAGGTCAAGGCAGAGACAGACGGTGGTGTGGATGTTGCAGTAGAGGTTGTTGGAAGCACTCAGACAGTCCAGCAAGCTATTGAGATGCTTGACTTTGGCGGACGAGCCGTGATGTTTGGCACATGCCCCGAAGACGCTCATGTCAAGATAACGCCATACGACCTGATGAGACATGAGAAAGAGATTGTTGGGTCTTTCATAGCGAACTACACCTTCAGGCCAGCGATTGAAGCCATGTATCGGAGGCAGGTCCCGTCAGATGTTTTGTTCACACATCACTTTACGGTTCAAGAAATCCATAGGGCAATCGAGGTTCACAGAGCCGGTAAGAGCATCAAAGTACTGATCACACCCTAGGCGTTTGTTTGCACATACGCGAGATGAGGTTTAGAATGCGAGTTGATGTAGCTGAGGTAGGGGGAGGTTCCTCCTGGCGTCTTGATCGCTATCCTTTGATACCCATTGCCAAGTATTCGGCCTTTAGGAACCTTTCGACCGCCACCATGAACAATATGCTTGGTATCAACAGCATTATTGCCGTACAAGAGGCGAACTGCATATTGTAGCCACTTGCTGAATAAAGCAGCATCGGTAATGTACTTACGAATGGAAGGCCGACGAAGAATGTTCCAGTGAACTCATCTAACGAGTATATGAACACATAAACTGAACTAGCAACTATTCCCGGGGCCGCCAAGGGTAGTGTAACCCTTAAGAATGCTTTCATCTTCGACGCACCAACGATTCTAGCGGCTTCTTCAAATTCAGGCTTTATCGATTTGAATGTCGCGCTCGTTATCCATACAGCGAAGACTAAGCTAGGCATCAAATGTGTCAGAATCACACCAGGTAATGTGCCCATAAGTCCCACTCGGTAGAAAAACGACATCAGATTCACGAATATCGGTTGTTGAGGGAAGGCTTGTGGCATGAGGAACAGCATCAGGATTACAGGCTTGAACGGAATGTCATAGGTGGCTAACACGTAGCCTGTGGGTATCGATATGATCATGGCCAGAGAGACCACGACAAGTGCCGTGATAATACTCGTCTTCAAGGCATCTACCGCGCTGACTGCTCCCAAAAACGCAGCTCTCTCGATGCCCAGAGTTACCTTCCAATAATCCAAGCCGATCGTCTGCGGAAGCCTATGGGGCCAATACCACTCTATAGCCACGGACCACAGCGCAAGACCGAGCATCGGCCCGAAGATGAAGAAACACAATAGAACGAATGAAGCACTCTCAGCCGTTCTCTTTAGTAGAAAACCTCTATTGATAGATACCCCTCCCCACGACATATCTCATATAGTAGACAGCCGCAGCGGATACCATTAAGTAGGAAATTACGCCCAAGGCGTTTGCAATTCCCCAGTCGCCAAAATAGGTTACATTGTGAGCGATATCTACCGTGATGGTTGTAGGTATGGCTCCTCCTATGAGCATGTAGGGGTATGTGAAGCAGCTGATTAGTGAGGCAAAAACGAGAATGAACGCTATGGGGATTACTGACTTGGCCATTGGAATAAGAATATTCAGTATGATCCTTGCCGTGCCTGCACCAACGCTTCTGGCGGACTCTATATACTCATCGTCGATCATAATGAAACCACCCAGTATCAGCAAAGTCGCGAAGGCGAATTGCTTCCACACGAAGCCAAATACTAGGCCAGACCAGTTGAAGAACTCGATAGGAGATTCCAGGTCGATTAGGCCAACCCCAGACAGAAGATTATTGAATAATCCATGAGGAGCCAAAAAAGTTCGCATCATTTGTCCTATCACTACGAAGGGTATGAACAGGGGAAGACGATATACGGCGTTGAAGAACCTCCTTAAAGGACCGGCCGTGAGCCTCAAGTAAGCCGCTAGAATGATGCTTATTCCGATGGCGATGACCGTAGCCAGAAGCGATGTCCATAGGGAGAATATGGCATCTCTCCCGTAGGTACCTATCGCCCTCTCGAAGAACTTGAGCGTGAAACCCCCGCTCTGCTCATCCAAAACGCTTCTGTAAAGAGACAAGACAAACGGTTGGACGTAAAGAACAATCATTACAGCTAACGCTGGCGCTAATAAAAAAAGGTGGAGGAGACCGGATAATTTTCTCCTCACAGCTTATCCCATGACATATTTTTCATATTCCTTCTGCATGTCAGTCATGTATTGTGCCAACGGGAAAGTGTACCCATACTTCGCCAAGTCCTCTGGTTTGATATCCTTGAAGAGCTTGTCGAGCGCCTCCTTTGAAACGGAGGGCATAACATACTTGCCGTCGATCCCCGGATACCAAAAGAACTTTTCGACTATTATCTTGGCTTGGATCTCAGGGCTCATAGCCATGTCCACAAACTTTTTCGCCCACTCTGGATTTGGCGCCTTCTTAGGTATCATGAAGTGCATCGGTTGTCCCATCAATCCCGGCTTAAGAATGTAAACCCTTATGCTGGGATCCATCGTGCCCTGCGCCATGGAGTTGAAGAACATGTCCACCCAAACTGGTCCCATCCATATCTCACCCCGGTTCAACGCGTCGAGAGTTGCGACGTTGCCGGCCGTTATAGTGCAGTACTTATTGAACTCCTTTAACTCCTTCCAGTAAGGCACCCATTTCGCCGCTTCAGCCGCATCATAGGGCCCTGTTACACAGTATTTCTCTTTGGCTCCTGTCTTCCATATCACCCAACCGATGCAGAAACC
>Ga0315310_10001387_pt1 | contig 15299 bp, 12 predicted proteins | sample TDP5_MG_FD_203630 | JGI IMG/M metagenome (GOLD analysis project Ga0315310, IMG submission 203630) | Freshwater sediment microbial communities from Lake Towuti, South Sulawesi, Indonesia - TDP5 | ecosystem: Environmental > Aquatic > Freshwater > Lake > Sediment | place: Indonesia: South Sulawesi... | reverse complement strand
ATAAGTTCGAAGGACGATGGAATATTTCGTTTGCATTGCCAAGTTGCTGCAGCACTCCTACATTCATTATGGCAACCTTATCTGCCATGGTCATGGCTTCGACCTGGTCATGTGTGACGTAAACTGTTGTGACTCCCAACTCTTTCTGAAGTCTCTTGAGTTCTGCCCTCATGTAGATCCTGAGCTTGGCATCGAGATTGCTCAATGGTTCATCCATCAGGAAGACCTTCGGATCCCTGACGATAGCTCTTCCAAGTGCGACTCTCTGCGCCTCCCCGCCGCTTAGCTGCCGAGGCCTTCGATTCAGTAGGCGAGTTATCTTGAGGAGCTCTGCCGTCTGCTTGACCTTTCTATCAATCTCGCTCGGGGTGACTTTTTGCATCTTGAGGGGGAAGGCGATATTGTCAAAGACTTTCATGTGAGGATAGAGCGCATAGCTTTGGAAGACCATTGCGATGTCTCTGGCCTTCGGAGGAAGGTCATTGACAAGTGTATCTCCGATGTATATTTCGCCTTGGTCAGGGTTCTCCAGGCCAGCGATACATCTGAGAGTTGTAGTTTTGCCGCAGCCAGAGGGACCCAGTAGAACTAGGAACTCCTTGTCTTCGACTTTGAGACTCACATTGTTGACTGCAAGAGAATCTCCGAATCGTTTCGTTAGATTCCGGAGCTCAACCTTTGCCAAATTCTTTCAACTATGGAAGTGGAAACTCTGGAACCTAATAAGCTTGCTTGACTGTCTACTCTTTTATCATAGGCATTTGAGATGCAAGAGACTACTCATTCGTTTCACAGAGGAATCTCTTTTCCAGCACGAAGTATCCGTTTGTCTCAGAGTTCGTAGCCGCACCATTCGAGTATGGCCAGAGAGAGCACCTTCGCTACAGTCACTACCTCATCAATGACTACGTATTCGTTTGCTCCGTGCAAATTCGCTCCACCAGGCCCATACATGACGGCTGGAATACCTCCATACGCTCCCACTTTTGACACCAGATAGTTTACATCAGAGTTCGTAGGCGTCGCGTAGAGTTCACACTTTCCAGTCACTTGCTCCACACAACCTTTGACTTGCTTGACTATTGGATCGTCGGCACTCAGAACATATCCTTCTTTTCTTGGCCCCCACCATTGAACCGTGGGCGGATGATACTTCATCCAGGGATCCCGTTCAGCACTTTTGCTTACTGTTTCCTCGATCTCCTTCTCTACATCTTCTCCCCTTTCGCTTGGAGGAAAGCCCAGTCTGCCTTGAATCTCTGCCCAACCAGCGACTGTTGAAGGCCAGTCTCCAGCTCTCAGGATTCCAAGGGTGAGGCTCGTTGGTCTCCCTGTTCCGAGCTGGCTCTTAATCTCCTGCTTCTCGAAGATGGTATGTTTACCCTGTAGTCGCGTTACACGATGTTCATTGAGCTCTAATAGAGAATCGCATAGTTTGGCCGCCAGTGTTATGGCGTTCACACCCAGATGGGCCCGATGGGCGACCTCAGATCTGCCTAGCACGTTAACCGTGAAGAACCTGGATCCTCCCGCTCCCATACAAAGTTCTTGAGAGCCTGTTCCTTCTGTGACTATTGCGGCGTCAGCCTTGTAACCTCTGAGAAGAGTAGCTATCGTCCCTCCCCCTCCGTATTCTTCTTCAATGACGCTTTCCAAGATCACTTGGCCCTTCAGTTCTATTCCAGCTTCCAGAATGGAAAGCACCGAATAGGTCATGGCGGCGATGCCGCCCTTCATGTCACATGCCCCTCGGCCGTATATCTTTCCATCCTCGATCGTTGCGGACCAAGGATCAATTTTCCAGGCCTTAACGGGCTCGGGGCTGACCACATCGATGTGGCCGTTTAGAATGAGTGAAGACCCGGTTCCTGTTCCTTTCAATGTGCCGACAACGTTGGGCCGGTTCTTGTAGCTCCAAGGCGTCAACCGCAAGGGATGAAGAGGGTACTCTGCCAGCTTCTCGATACTTGGTTCCCAAATATCAATCTCGAGCCCAGGTATCTGCTGAAATTTCTTGGCGACAAGGTCTTGAGCGCCGCCCTCCTCGCCGCTGAGGCTAGGAACCTTAACCAAATCCTGCAAGAAGGAAATAATCTCTTCTTTCTCTTGGTCTATCTTTCCAAGAACTCTGCGTTTGACCTCCGGTTCTACGACCAAGCACACTTGCCTCGCAAAACCTTCTTCTAAGCCGATCTGCCAATTGTTGATATTAAGATTTACCAACTCAACGAAGGATAGAACGCGTTATCAGAAGTCTTATCACGCCACCCGAGTCATCACCGCTTAGTGAGCTCGTCTAATTCCAGTGATGAAGAACGATTTGTGAACATCTATCTTAGAGAAACTTGCGACCTTAGGCGTTGAAATAATTTTGAGAGATATTTTGGAAACAGAGGGTCATGTTACGATGATTTGAGTTTGGGTCATGGCTGTCGGCTTCGGGGGAATCAGACCGACAAAAACTTGGTACTGGCCGGAGCTAGCCGTCGAAGGAACCTGCCAGACGAATTGGAACCTTCCCATTGCACTAGCACCCACTGAAACCTGCTGGGTATCAGAGTACTTGTAGCCACCCGGCCCAACCACTTCGAAGTATAGTGTTGCGGACATGGCTGAGCCGGGATTCGTAACCAGCACATCAAAGGCCACTGAACTGCCTCTGACAGTTGAGGTTGGCCCCGAAACAAGAAGCGTGATCCTAGGCGGAAAAGTTCCTGTGACAGTTAAGGACACTGTGGAGCTTGTGGAGCTTGCATAGTTCTGGTCACCGTTCCAACTCGCCTTAATCTGATAGGTGCCCGGGTAAGGAGGATACCAAACGACAGAATACGTTCCACCACTGCCTGTCTTTGTCACAATGAATGTGTCCCACGTAGCTCCATCTGGACTGTAGCTTAGAACAATAGTAGTTCCCGTGGGTATCCCTGGCGATGGCTGGGTAGGAGTTATCGTGCCGGAGAGCGTAACTGAGGCGCCCAGTGATATCGAGCCAGCAGACAGCCCCAGCGACATAGAAGAAGTACTTCGGAAGAACGCCGTCAAACCATGCACAGAGTTCATGACAACAGAATACGACAGGCTACTTCCGACGTTCGTTCCATCCAGACTCCAGTAATAGAAAGAGTAGCCAGCGTTCGGTGTCGCCGTAACCGAAACTGTGGTCCCGTCGTCTCGCCACCCAGAGCTAACTGAGAGAGTTCCAGCGCCCGTTGGGCTGACTGAGACAGTCAACATATACTGTTTCTTGAAATTGGCTGTATAAGTGGCCGATGACGAAGGCACGGTAATCGTATGTGACTGAGACCCACCATCACTCCAAGACACCCAGACGTACTGAATGCCCACTCCACCACTGACAGGCGAATTCGCAGCTAACGTGTGCGATGTTCCTTGAGTCCACGTGAAAACCCGCGGTGTCGTAATCGCAGAACCGTCAACGGAAACGAAGCCTGAACCTGTAGGACTAGAAGTTATGGTTATTTCATAGATGTTTTGGAAATGGGCTTTCAACCAGCCATTATTCGAGACAGTCATGTAAGTGTCTTGGGAGAGTTGGTTGTCGACAGATACGCCATTCGTTTCCCAATTGACGAAAACATATCCACTGGGTGGGTTACCGACTACGTGAACCCTGGCGCCTGAACGATACGCGCTGGTCGCCCCATTAGTCTTGACCACGCCGTCAGCGCTAATGCTACCAGAAGTGGGATCCGTGTAGAAAGTCACCGTACTTATGGCTGCTTGAAGCGATGCGACCTCGTACTCAATCCCACATTCTCCAAAACCAATTTTGAAGTAGCCGCTCTCTCCCCATGAGCCTCCCCAACTGTTCTTGCATTTCCAGTATTGCTGCGTCGAATCGTATCCGACTATCGTTATACAATGTCCGCCTTCATAGCCTCCCCAAGTGTGGTGGTATATCCCTCCCGAATAGTAGAAGAAATCAGTGTAAACGTCGAAGCTAGCGACTAAGGGACCGTTAAGTAGCCAGGCTTGAATATCAGAGGGATTCGTAGTAGTCCAGTAATAGCTGCGGATCTTGAATGCTCTTGACTGCCAGTCAGAACAGGTGCTTGAGCATGGAAGAGTGCCTGAATCCTTAGCTTGGTAAGGAAAGCAAGACTCGTCAGGCGCTCCGTTGTCTCGCAAGTAGTTCAGTGCAGCACTAATATACCAACCAATTGAACAACTTCCTCCACCGCACGAGAAGAGATGCTGTTCCGACAAGTCTATGTTCCAAGAAGGATCGTTTGCTTGGATCCTAATCTGACCTTCCACGGCGCCGATAGACCCAAACGCCACACAGCTTCCACAGGACAGTTGGTTCCTGACGGGAGTCATCCAATTATACCCAGAATGCTGAGTCCAGTCAAATGATTGAGGGACCCCCAACTCCACGTGCACAGGGCGCTTGACCCTGGATTCTTCAGGAATCTTCTGGCGCAGACATCCAAGCGCGTAGATGTTGCTCGTATTCGTTATAGGGGGAGGTGTTGGAAGAGGAGCCTTGTCCACCGATTGAGGAAATGAGAAATAATGGTCGATTATGAGCGCGGGCTTCGCGAAACATGTAATCAAGATGAGCAAGAACAAGAACAATATCGTACTTTCGCGTTTGGAAAGGATCGCTTTCCTTTTTTGCACATTCATCAACTCATTCAATAGAGCAGGAGAATCATTCCCAAGCCGAGCATGAGAAAACCTGAGGCAAATCTTGGGAGATACTTGTGTTTCTCTATCTTATCTCTCAACGATGGGAAATTGGCAACACTGCATGAGAAGATTAATAGGATCATCAAAGGCATCACAAACATGAAGTTATAAGCCAACAGATGTAGAATCAGAGCAGAATCCACCCTGAGAGAGAGTAGCCCAATTACTGCCGTGTATACCCCTCCTGTGCAAGGAAGTTCAAGTGCCGCGACTACACCCCCGAATAGCAACGCAGCAACGATCGCTGATTTCTGAATCCACGAACGACTGAACCTTCGTGCAATTGGAAGAATCAATCTTTTCGGGATTTTCGGTAGAAACTTTGATTCACGTTGGAAGGTGCTCCAGAGACTCAGGATCGCTACTGCAACAACGAACGCTCCTAGGGCTCTGGAGATCGCTTGGACAAGTCCACTAGAAAGCATCGCACGCATTAATCCCGTGCCTATTCCAAGATACACGAAGTAGATCGATAGAATATAGAACGCTCCTATTTTGAGAACATCTCTTCTCGATCGATGCACTGAAACCGCGCCTATGAAATAGGCAAGGACAGCGGATGCACATGGGTTCAAACCGTTCAAAAACCCTGAGGCCAGAACAATCGCCCAGATTCCTAACGCGCTGATGAGCATGCCGGAAGACAGACAATCGGTGACCTTCCGAGGTGAATTGCACTCTATTATGACGTTGTCCTTACGCAGCCTGTAGGTATCAGGCTTCAAACCTTGAGCCGCGATCAGTTTATCGAAACTCGGATTCGAATCAATGAAACTAATCATGATATCGATGGGAAAAAACCCTTCAAAGACATATCTTCCGTCTATAACTGTAGTAACAGAACCGATGAACTCTCGAGGTACGTCAAGTTTTTGTCGAATACTTGAGAGGATACCAAGCTCTGTGACATTAGCGTGATAATCGCACCTAACTATGTTTGTGACGCCAGTAGATTGAAGAGCATGCTCAAGCTCCTCAGCGTATTGTACACAACTGGAACATCCTCCATTGAAATAAATGACGACGCTGTGACTGTCTGAGGCTGTAGCCACGACCGTTACCATTGCGGGAAAGATGATCAGCAAGATCTTAGCGATGTCTCGCAAGACCAAACAGGTCCACTCTGTTAGCTCTTCATGTTGATCTTTGGGCCATTCGTCTACGGCGAATCTTAATCATAGAGATGAGAGCATGTGAAACAAGTGTCCATATGGCGACATCCGCAGCAAGGTTCCGCCAAACAACCTCGAATGCACTACTGGGATACACGATTTTCCTCAACCATGGCAGAACATAACCCCAGTATCCCACTCCCAGCATTCGCTCGTATGCGATTCCAACAAAAGGGATCTCACCATAGACAACTCGGTTAGGAAAAAGACCCGAGAGTATCGTCACTGAGAACCCCAGCATCAGCGCTATCGTCAATCTCTTCCCGAATTCTCGCGACATCTTCTCACATCTCACAGAAACACGCTCAACTCGCTTCCAGGTTTTTCAACCGCCCGTTGACTGATGGGTACTGATCATGTTACGCAAAATCGTCGATTCTCGACAGACCCCTCTCGTTCCAGATACTATCACCATGCTCAAGAGGACGCCCAAACAAGATACCTGCACAAGATGCAAACCATGTTCAACTTACTTCGATCGCTACGTTGTAGTTGCTGACTCCCACCAGTGAGATTAGCGCGGTCCAGGTTTGGGCTGAGCCCGGTGCTGTTATCGTGAATGTGGCTCTATGTATAATCGAGTAAGTGTTTGTGCCGCCGGAGACCGTGATTGAAGTTCTATCATAGACGACCGCCCCGGACTCGTACAGGGTGGGTGTCCCGCCGGGACCAGCGATAGTTATATTACCCAAAGGCGGTGAGCCGGAGCCGCTCCAACTATATGTCAAAGTCACCATAATCTGGGTCGCGCTCGCCTTCACGTTGAAGCTGTATAAGTCTGGTCCTGAGGTGTACGTTACACGCATGTTGAATATGTAGTAGCCACTGTCCTGTGTTGAACCTGCACTCCAAGTACCGTCAAATGCCCCGAACGTTTTCACGTAGTAGCTGCGGGTGCCAGAAATACCGTAGTAGAGGCTTTTATAAGTAGAATAGCCGATCGCCACCCAGTAGGTTATGCCAGCAGTATAGGCGGTATACGCGGTGACTGAGATATCCTGCCATCCTGGCACGGTGTTGAGCGCAGTCAGCGCGCTAGTAGTCAAAAGGGTTGATGGCTTGTTTCCACTGTCACTGTATAACCCGACGTATGCATTCGCCGTTTCGGAGCCGGCTATGTTTACTCCGATTGAAGTCACTGTGCCTGAGGCGGATGCGGTGAACTTGAAAGCGAAAACCCATTGGAAACCCATTGCGGCAGAGTACGTGTTATTACCGACTGAATCGACTAGCGCGTGTGCGGGCGGATTGATTGTCAGCAAGATCACGAACGCAAACGTAGCCACAAAACTAGTTGTCAGCAGTCTTCTTCTGCTTGACATTGACATCGAAACAGCCTTTTCTGACTCGTCCGGAAAGCCGCGCGAGCGGATTTATCCGTTCTTGATTCGTTCTAGGCAAGGCATCCGCGACGAGTGCGCTGGTGTAGACAGATCGTGGAAGAACGGCTTGGACTGCAAGAACGGATAAATCATTATCTTCTCGAAAGATGATGATTTTTCAGAAAAAATTTTTCGAGAAAAACGTGAGGGTTTCTATTTCCTGAACCACCGCAGGCTGAAACCTGGGGTCTTAATTCACGTAATGGTTCAATGTCTTTTATTTTACTTCTTTGTAGGGTTGGTAGTCTAACGCTTTACTGACGTGGCCAAGCAGGCCCGGGAAGCCCACTGGAAGTTGTACCTCAAACTGAAAAAGTCAAGCGGACAAGCTAGGGAGGATATGCTATGGTGTAGATATGCCTGCCGCCTCTCAGTGGCCCCTTAACTAGCTCCTCTAGCTGTTCTCTTGGCCTTTGGCTGACCTCATTCATGGGAGGCAGAATTCCCGGAGGAAACCTCTTCATAATGTCGTCGTGCAGCTCAACGATGTAATCCAGTAGCTCTTCAACTCCCATCTTAGCCTTCTCCGCTTTCGCCAGAGTAGCCTTGCCCACCACTCCTTCGGGGTAGGCAACGATCTCGATCGGCCCCGCACCGACTTGACTGTACCATTCGATCGGCCTCTGGTACACGCACCCAGCTTTGTCGATGTGCTTCGCCGGCAGATAGCCCACAGGAGTCGTGTCTGCGGCGTCCTCCATGTGTATCAGCTCTGGAAAGAGAGCGAGGGAGAAAGATGTCTCAACCTCATCGGCGTGAATAAAAGGCGTCTCGAATGGCCCGCCATGCTCCTTATCCTTCACCAAATTGGGGATCGCATGATACCAATTCAAGTTCAGGAAGACTCCGGGCACCTGAAACTTCTTCGCGAACTGATGCATCGCTGACGGGATCACATACTCCTGTCCATGTCCATTGAGGAGTATCTGCTTCCGGAAACCTGCGTTCCAGAAGCCGGCCATCACTGCTCGAATTACGGCCTTGAAGTCATCGTCATCAACCACAACTGTGCCAGGCATCCCAATATGGTGATAGGGATGCGAGCCATACCAGATCGGTTGGGCGACGGTGCACCCAGTCCTTTGCGCGACCAACTCCGCCATCCTTGTGACAAGAAACGTGTCCTCTCCATAGCACGCGTGCGGCCCATGCGCCTCCGTGCTTCCGATCGGGACTATGATTAAGTCGTTCTTCTTGAGCCGCTCCTGAACCTCCTTGCCCGTCATGTTTTGGAAGTATATGTGGGTCGGCCTGTCCATGTGACCTGTTTCCGGAGGAAGATTCCATTTACTCATTCGCTTCACCTTATCTGAACTCTTAAGTTAGGCGCGCTAGGGCTTAAGCGTGATCTTCGCGTCGACCCTCTTCGTCGCCTGCTCCATCGCGCTCAAAGCCTCATCCAGCTTGTACCTCCGCGTGATTATCTTCGTCATATCGATCTTACCGGCCGCCATAAGGCGTATGACGTTCATGAAGTTCCCATGCCCCGAGTGCCCTTGACTTCCGTACACTTGGCCTGCCCTCACCTGGAAGTTCTCTAGGAATATTGGTGCTTGGACATCGGCTCTCCCTATCCACGTTATCTTTCCCCCGATCGCCAAGGACTTCTCCATTTCAGGTAAAGTCCTTGCAGGAGCCCCAGCGGCCTCGACTTGCATATCAGCCCCAACTCCTCCAGTGATCTCCATCACCTTCTGATGGGGAGCAAGTCCGTCCTTCTCGAGCTCCCCTGGACTGAAGGCGTAGTCCGCGCCAACCTTTGTAGCCAGATCCAGCCTTCCCTGAGCAGTTTCGAAAGCGATAACCTTGCCTGCGCCAGCCGCCTTTGCCAGCGATATCGCAGCTAACCCGATCGGCCCTGCTCCATACACAACCATGAACGCACCGGGTTTGAAGCCCTCGCCTCTCGTAAACATCGCGTGGTATGAGACTGAGGTTGGTTCCACAAGAGAGCCCGCCTCATATACTTGGTCCTCAGACCCATACGCGTTCAACATGCTGTCTATCTTCCAACAATATTTCGCTTCGACCTTCAGGAACTCCGCGAAGCCACCATCAATCGTAAACCCGATCTCCTCAAGATTCACGCAATGGTTCGGCAAGCCATTTCTACAAGGAGTGCACTCGCCGCACCAAATCATCTCCTCCGTCGTTACCATATCGCCTTCTTTGAAACCCCTGACTTCTCTTCCAACTTTCTTGACAACGCCTGAGAGCTCATGCCCCAAGATCGATGGGAAACGCGTCAGGCCGGGATAGAGAACATAGCCTTCGCTATCTTTCTCGTACATGTGGACATCGGATCCACAGACTCCGCACGCCTTGACCTGTATGAGCAAATCCTTCGCGCCTACCTCGGGTGTTGGTACCTCTTCCAGAACTAGCTTGGGATTCCTCCAAACTCTGCTTCCTTGCGTCACTTTACGCGTCTGAGTTTCAAACTGTGTCGGAACGTAGCCTTTCCTCGGCTGCCATTCAGCATGAAGTACTGCACCTTTCATAAATCTCTCCTCAACCCCTTCGGGAGTATGGCAAGGGTCTTCCTATAACCTTACCGTAGCTGCGAGAATAGAGATCTCGCTTAACGCATCCTGAAAAGAGGCGAACCTGAACCATTCGATCTTGAAGCAAGATCTTAAGGGAACAGGCAGCCAAATAGTGAAAGCGATGTTGTATGACCGAGGTAGGAGTTGGCATAGTAGGTTCAGGTCACGCTGGCTCGGTTCACGCACAAGTTCTGTCAGCCGACAATCGAGTCAAACTGGTCGGAGTAGCAGATATGAACCAAGATGCCGCTGAAGCCCTTGCAGCGAAACATGGAGCGAAACCCTACAACAACCACATAGCTCTCATCGATGAGGACTCTGTCCAAGCCGTCTTCATAACTTCACCAAACGCGTTCCATGCAGAACATGCACTGTACGCAATCCGTCGTGGAAAACATGTATTTTCGGAAAAACCTATGGCGACAAGCGTGGCAGATGCAAAACGAATAGTCGATGCCCTCAGAGAAGCCCGTGCGAAATATCAAGTCGGCCACAATCGGCGCTTCTGGCCAGTGTACAAGAAGGTCAAGAGCATGATAGAGACGCGTGCGTTGAAGCCGCATATGGCTTCAGCGAGAATCATCAGAGGAGAGTTGAAGAGGCCAAGTTGGGTCAGTGATCCCAAGATCTCGGGCGGCTTCATCTATGAGAGCATAATCCATGTTCTAGACGCTCTCAGATGGCTCCTAGGCGATGTCACCGAAGTCTACGCCTTCGGGAAAGCCAATGTGTACGAGGATCAGGTCAATGACATCTCGATGTTGCTCAAGTTCAAGGAAGATAGATTCGCCTCCTTGGCGTGCTCAGGCCACACGAGTTGGATCACACCCGTCGAGAGAGTCGAGGTATTTGGCGATCATTCGTGCGTGGTCATTGAGGAACCTTGGAAGTTTGCCCATTCCCCCGGCCTCGACGCTGAAATTGTAACCTATGACTTCAGCCAACTCTCACGCGGGACGATGGGGTGGGCCTGGGGTTTCGCTGAGGAAGACAGACACTTCATCGACTCACTAGTCAATGATACGAAGACCGTCGTAAATGAGATGGATGGGTACAGAGCTGTAGAGATCGCAGAGGCCTGCTATCGATCCATCAGTTCCGCCAGACCAGTCCAGCTTCCGCTCTAAAGGCCAATAGAAGAAGGCAAGCAAAATGAAGGCATGCCTAAACCAAGCCACCCTTCTCACCGCAGATCTGGAGACATTCGTCAGAGTAGCCAGCGCGGCGAAGTTTGATGCCATCGAACTCAGAACCGAGAAGGTCCAAGAAAGCCTCAAGAGAAAGGGAAAGGCAGAGCTGTCAAAGCTCATTCATTCTGCGGGCCTAGAAGTCACCAGTCTGAACGCTCTTGAAAACTTCTCAATCGATGAACGCCAGTTTGCGAAGATGATGGACCAAGCCAAGGGGATGATGAGAATCTGTGATGTCATCGGATCTAAGACGATCATTGCCATATCTGCTCCGATGGTTCCAAATATCAAGGAACAGGGCATTTCTGACAGAACTAAGGCCAATCTCGAAAAGCTGGCTCACTTGGGTTCCGAGTACGGGGTCAACATCTGCTTTGAATTCTTAGGCTTCAAGTCTAGGTCCGTAAGAACCCTTGAAGAATCCTGGCGCATCTTGAAAGGACTTGCCTCAAGCCAAGTCAACCTCGTCATAGATACCTTCCATTTCTACGTTGGAGGCAGCTCGCTGGACTCGCTGCAAGATATCCCCGTAGAGAGGATCTCCACTGTTCACATCAACGATGTCGAGCGGAAACCTCGCGACGAGTTGCGTGATGGGGATAGAGTACTACCGGGAGAGGGCGTCATGAATCCTGAACCGCTGGTTAATCGATTGAGAGCGAAAGGTTACCGTGGGCCGCTCTCGGTGGAGCTCTTCCGCGAGGACTACTGGAAGCAGGATCCGTTGTCTGTGGCAAGAAAGGCGAGACAGTCGCTCGAAAGGTTCCTGTAGTCACAGTGCTCATCGGAGAATGCTGAGATCGATAGATGCCGAGCCTATCTTCTGGCAGTCAACAGTGGCTTCAGATACTGCACGGTGTCAAGGAAGGCCTGTTCGACGCTTGGCTTAGGAAGGATCTCAGCTGACACGTAGCGCTCATAGTCGATGCCCCGTAGCCCGGATATGATCGAGGCGAAATCAAGATGCCCCTTCCCGGGAGCCAGCCTATTACTGTCGGCGACATGAAAATGCACGAGCTTCTTGCCCGATTGCCGCAGTGCATCCCCAATCGAGACTTCCTCGATGTTCATGTGAAATGTGTCAGCCATGATCTTGACATTCTCTGAATCTACATCTAAAGCCATCCTGATGGCCTCGGCCACAGTATTGATGAGGTCTGTCTCGTAGCGATTGATTGGCTCGATCGCCAACGTTACGCCGTGATCTTCCGCTATCCTCCCACTATGCACAAGGCAGTCTCGAATGATCTTCCAAGCCTTGTGCGGAGTGAATCTTCCTCCGGCAAGTCTTCCCCGAATTAATCCTATTATGACGATTGCTTCAAGATCTCTAGCGACCTCAATGTATCTCCGCAAGCGATCCACAGCTCTTCTCCTGACGCGAGGACTACCCAAGAAGCTGATTCCATGATACGTGTATGTAGGTCCTGTTCCGATGGCTGGAATCCCCAAACCATGGGTCACGGAGAGTTCCTTCAAGAATGATGTATCCGCTATGCGAGGGTTTGATATGTGAAGTTCTACGCCGTCATAGCCTATGCCCGTCGCCATTCTGAAAAGCTCACGGATGCGTTTCTTCTGCCTGGCCTCCGGTAGTTCCTCCATTGTCGCGACAGCGAGGCTTATTCTCAAGCTCTCAGCCTCAACGAGAAGACAGGCTCATATCCGAATATAAGTCCCTACATCCTCTGCGACCGTCTCCGTTCACAGCTTCCGCAAGATTTTTTGGTCAATGTCAAACAGGATTTGGGAGGCAGGTAGGATAAGATGGCTAGGCGGATTCAAATTGTGACATCGGCTACGGGCAAAGTTGTAGCTGAGTTACTCGAAGGAAAGAACGTGAAGACCTGCGAAGCACTTTGGAATGCTCTGCCAATCGAGGGCAGCGCCAATCGATGGGGCGATGAGATCTACTTCGAGATACCTGTCGTAGCTGGGTTGGAGGAAGCACAACAGACTGTGAATGTAGGTGACGTTGCATATTGGCCTCCGGGAAAGGGGTTCTGCATCTTCTTCGGACCCACACCGGTCAGTAGAGGAAAGGAACCTCGTGCGGCCAGTCCTGTAAACGTGTTCGCAAAGATAGTCGGAGACGCCTCGGTCTTTAGAAAAGTCAAAGACGGGGACAAAGTGAGAATCGAGAAATCAGCTTAGTCTGCCAGATCTGTTTCTCTCAGTGTACTTAGTCTTCAGAAAGCTTGACGCGACGCTTTGGTATGCGCTCATGAGGACGCCCTTCGCAGTGCTCACTATCTCCTCGCTCGTCTGTTGAGGCTCCGGCTTCACCTCGAAACCAACCATCCCATCATAACCAATCTCCAGCAATACTTGCAGTAGCCTTGCAACATCACTTTCAGAGTTTACAGCCCCCTTGGTATAGAATCCGGGATGAGTATCTAGGAAGCTGCCGTCAGTCTTCTTGCTGCATCCTACATGTATATGCGCCAGCAGCCCAGCTACGCGCTTGAGGTCCTCAGGAGTCTCCTTAAGCATGGGAGCGTGGCTGAGATCCCACATCAATCCTATGTTGTCGAAGCGCTTCCTCACCTTGCCTACGGCCTCGATTGCCTCGCTTAGCGGTCCGATCAGCAACCTCTTATCGTAGTCCCTATCGAAGGTTTCGAGCGCCACTCTGACCTGTTTCTCAGCTGCGTGCTCACAGATCTCCATGAGGCTCTGAAAAAGGCTTTCAGCAGCCTCTCTACGCCTTTCAACGCCTGGATCCGGGCCTGAACAAATGCCTATCATTCGAATTCCTCGACTGCTTGCCAAATCAATCTCGTTCTTGATTCTGCTGATCGCTTCTCGCCGCTTAGTTCCGTCTAGGGAGTTCAGGTCCAGTTTGTTCGTCAATATGTCGGGCTGAAGGCCGCGGGCAAAAGTTCTTTCTGCCACGTATCCTTTCACTCGTTCCCAATCTGCGGAGCTGATTGAGGGAACCTCGACGGCGTCGAAAAAAGTGTCTCCGAGGATCTTCAACAAATCGCCTGCAATATCGCCTTTCTCCTGCATCATTCCAGGAAATGCCATGAAGCTTACTATGCTGATCTTCCAGGGAAACTCAGCAGAGAAACGAAGGTTTCCCTTGCGTAAAGTGACTGCGAACCCCAAAGCTATTCTCTCCGATTGGCTCCGCGTATCAACGTTCACGCTAATATCGTTTTCCAAATCTCCAACTGAGAAATTCCTTGACATATATCAAAATCCTATATCAGATCACGCACGTATTGTTCACTGACAGATAGACGGAGAGTAAAGGTGTTGAGAATCGGTTTCATAGGCCTCGGTGTAATGGGAAAGCCCATGGCGAAGAACCTCCTCAAGGCAGGCTACTCGCTGGTCGTGTGCAAACATCTTGACCCAAGACCCGTGAATGAACTAGTCGCCGCGGGGGCTCAGGAAGTCGCTTCTCCAAGACAAGTTGCAGAGATAAGTGATGTTGTGATCACTATGCTTCCGGATTCCGCTGAGGTGGAAGAGGTCGTGCTTGGAGAGAACGGATTATTGAAGGGAGCAAGAAAGGGTTTGATCATAATCGACATGAGTTCTATTGCTCCATCCACCTCAACAAAGCTTGCGGCAGAAGCCGAGAAGAGAGGGGTTGAAATGCTTGATGCGCCGGTTAGCGGAGGCGAAACCGGAGCGATCCAAGGAACCTTGGCGATCATGGTGGGAGGAAAGGAAGCCACATTCTCCAAATGCATCGATATTCTACGGGCAATAGGGAAGAGCATAGTCCGAGTCGGAGATGCCGGAGCCGGCCAGGTAGTGAAGCTTGCAAACCAAATCATAGTGGCGCTGAACATAGCGGCGCTTTCAGAGGCGTTCGTTCTAGGCGCCAAGGCTGGAGTAGATCCAAAGGTTCTATACCAAGCGATACGAACCGGCTTGGCTGGAAGCAACGTGTTGGACGCCAAGATCCCGACGATTCTGGAACGAAACTTCAAGCCTGGCTTCAAGATAAGACTGCACCACAAGGATCTGAAGAACGCGCTTGAAACCGCAAGAGAGCTGAAAGTTCCGTTACCGTTGACGTCTCTGGTACAGCAAGTGCTATGCGCTCTAATCAACGAAGGAAAAGGCGAAGCAGACCATTCGGCGATCATCAACTTCAGCGAACGCCTCGCCAACATTGAGGTCCCAAGTAAGGTATAGCCCGTTGGCCCGGAAGGCACAAAGATGGCCCATTACTCTCGACAGATAGGCCCAAGCGAACGTGAGAAATGGAGATGACTCTGGAGGAGTATCTAAAGTCGCAGGGCGTCTGGCACCGCTTCATTCCGAAGGCCGAAACGA
>Ga0315310_10001386_pt1 | contig 15303 bp, 18 predicted proteins | sample TDP5_MG_FD_203630 | JGI IMG/M metagenome (GOLD analysis project Ga0315310, IMG submission 203630) | Freshwater sediment microbial communities from Lake Towuti, South Sulawesi, Indonesia - TDP5 | ecosystem: Environmental > Aquatic > Freshwater > Lake > Sediment | place: Indonesia: South Sulawesi... | reverse complement strand
CACTACTTGAACCATTCATGGTTAAGGTTGCCGATGGCAACGCGGACTTCGAACTGAAGGCGTTGCCAGGCAAATCTATCTTAGTGACGGACATCTTCGTATTTAATCCAGCCACTAACTATGTCACGATCTCAATCGAGCAGACGGTTGTCGGCTACTGGCGTGTGGGCGGCAATCTCGGCAATCACCTGCCCTTGCCGATCGGCAACCTCGGGCACAGTCACGCTATCGCTCACAACAATACCGCCGTATCGTCGCCTGCGACAAGCCAGATTGTAAACGCGTTAGGCGTTGCTATTACAACACTCGGTATGCAGGAGGCTGACGCCGCGGCAACGGAGCACGCCAACGTAGTTAAGTTCGGGGCGATCCCACAGCTTGCACATAAGACGATCCTGCAACTGCTACGTGAGAAGGGCTACCTTAAAGGTTACCCCGTTGCAGGAGGTCAAAGCCTTAGGATAACAGGGGCCAAGCAGGTAGGAGCACTCGTGATGGCGTTTTACCAGGTCTATGATGCCGGTGACATAAAGCACACGGATCCCAACGGATCGGCTGCCACGGAGTTCGTGTTTTGCAATTATGGCCGTGTGGCGGCTGATGTCATTATCACCGGTGACACGAACTATAGCGTGTCACAAACGCCTCCTGAGTTCGATTCCTTCCCATTCGGCGAACGTGCACCGGCTAACAAAGAGATCGACATACTGGCGGTCCTGGCCTCTGATGTGGTCGATAATAGAGGCTCGAACGACTCGATGGCGACAGAGTATCTGAAGTTCATATTTGAGAGAACTACCTGGTTCGACGAGGATAAGAAAGGCCTGCTCTTGAAGGGTATTATCGGGCCGACCGATGCAGCAGCTCAGATCGCCAGGGGTCTCTCGATTGTAGGCAACTTCTCAGACGTTGACGCCAAGCCGCCATTCTGGTTTGAGCCGCCACGTATGTTTAAGGTCAACGAGGAGTTCGGTATCTACTTAGGGACAACAGCTGGGTCAGCGCAGAATAATAGCGACCTGCTCGTAGCGGACCTGGAGATCGGACTGCTCGAGCGCATCAGGCGTATAGCTTAGGAGGTGACTCATGGCTGAGCTATATCAAGCATTCAGGATAACTGGGATCGCCAACAAGGAAACGTTCGCTTCTGGCATATCTTCATCACCGGAGTTTGTTAAGACGCTGCTGGAGGTCTGGGTCAACGTGTCGGGCTATGCTGACAATACGTTCGGTCTGTGGCACGAGAAGAAGAAGTTCTGCGAGATCCCCGACTATCTTTTATCGACCGATGCCAACTCGGGCGGGACAAATACGCCCTACTCAACGCAGAAGATTCTCAAGATTCCTGTTCATCGCTTTATTGCGATCGGCCAGACGATCCAGGCGACTCTGCTTTGCGGGGGCACAGCCAAGAACGTCCAGGGCGTTTACGTTTACGAGGAAACAGCGTAAGGTGACATCATGGCCAAAGGAGCCGTACCAGAGGAAAGCTGGCAGAAGATCCAGGAGCCCTTATTCTTGGAAGCCCTGGGATTCTCGCCAGAGTTTATCGAGAATTACTTTGTATCAAACCTGGTACAAAGGACACTGTCCCATTTAGTGGGCCAGGGCGATGTCAGGGCTGTGCCGATTCGGGCTACCGGCGATGGCAGACTTATGGTAGCAATCGCAGCCGCCGGCTACGAGCATAACTACACGGTTGCCAAGTTTGCCTGTACCGACTCCTACGCCATTAAGATTTTCCCCCAGGTGATGGCACGCATAGATATTACTACCTGGAACTTTGGTATTATCATACAGAGAAGGCCCTACGCCGAGGCGGGCTGGGAAGGAGAAATCGAGATCCCGCCAAATGCATTCTACTCGTTCGACTGCTCGTCCCAGGCGATCCAGGTTAAAAACGCTACGCCCGGCAGCAATGCAAGCTGCCAGCTCGTGGGGTGGTACTAATGCCTAACATGATGTTATCATTCAACAAGGTCGATAAGGCAGGGGACACGATGACCGGTAACCTCAACCTGGGCCTAAACTCCTTGATCCTGAACAATGGGACATACGGTGGCAGGATTCGCGGACATCCGAACCTCGCTAACAGTATCGAGATTCGTAATATAGCCGATAATGGTTATTCTGATTTGAGACCCGCGGCTGTATACCTAGGCGGGAACCTAAGCTTGTCTACGTACTCAATAGTCGGCGGGGATGCGACTGACGGGTTCCGTCTGAAGCGGACCGCAGGTGGCGGCCAGAAACTCTTTGTCCGCAATTACGGTGACACAGCCGATGCCGCAGTTAAATTTGCAGGCGGTCAGATGACGGATGACCTGGCCGTTGATGCTGGAAAGTTGGTCGATAGCGTGGATGTCTCTGAGCTAGCTACATTCATGGCCTATAAGACCGTGATCAGGACAGGCTCCTACTATGGCAATGGCGCCGATAACCGCAACATCGACATCGGCGTTAACCTGATCGGTATGACTAACGTTTTTGTAATTATACTGAGTAATGTATCTGGGCCGGTAGTCTATAGGCCAGAGTTAGCACAGGGTGATTTGTCAAAACGATGTGGCTCCGTATTCGCCGCAGACCAAATCCAGGCACTAACCAGTACCGGATTTCAAATTGGGTCAAGTATCTATGTCAATCAGGACACGTACACGTACTGGTATGTGGTCCTGTACGAGGAGGCAGTATAAGGGGATCGTAAGTATGAATTGGCGAGCAGTTATATCGTCATCTCAAGCCGGCCAAGTCGGCCAGTGCTGGGACTGGTACTGCTATCTCAAGCCGGCCAAGTCGGCCAGTGCTGGGACTGGTACTGCTTTGGGAGCGGTGTCACTGTGGAGCTGGCCTACAAGGCCAGCTCCGGATTTGTACTAATCACGATAGGTTCTGTCGTGTTTGCTATAGGATGCAAGCTGAAAGGTAGGTAGTAACATGAAAGACTGGTGGATCAAGCTAATTGCGGTCATATTATCAAGCATCTCAGGGCCTCTACGTGAGGCGATCGTAAAAAGCGTCAAAGAGTGGGAACAGAAGGCCAAAGAAACCAAAGAACCCTGGGACGATATTCTGGTCGGGATCCTCAAGTGGATCCTGCTTGTACCGTAAGCGATTTACGATTTACGATTTACGATTTACGATTTGAAAGGCAGTGACAGATGGACAAGCATAACGAGATACATAAAGTTGAGGTAAGGTACAGGATCGGATTCTGGCGCGTCGTTCTGATTCTGCTGTTGAGCGCGGTACTGTTTCCCTTAATATTTATTCTCTTTTTATTAGGGCTAAGCTGGTGTTTGTAATGGCACAGGCCTTTAAGGTGATCGATGTACGCAGGATTCCCTCGGCCGATCCGGCCAGGGTCGGTAAGCTAGACTACCTGGTCACGTATCAGCTCGATCCCCTGCGGGTCTATATGGTGACAATCGCCCAGGACCATCTGACAGAGGCGATCATCAAAGAGGCGGTCCGCAAGGACCTGGAGGCCATGCAGGCCTGGACGGGTAAGGAGCTGACGCTTTAGGGTATAGGGTATAGGGTTTAGGGGATAGTGACATGGCGATCCCTGAAATAAGGCTGACGCCGGCGGATAAAAAGGCGCTCGAAGACTTAGGGGCCGACATCGTTGCGCTCGAGCGTGAGATCGCCAGGGCCAAGCGTGCCGGTATCGATGTCACCGCCTTAGAGGCAGACCTGGCGAAGGCTAAGAAGCTCCGCGAAGGGATACTCAAAGAGTATGGCTAAGAATAGCTCCGCCGAACAGGTTGTCGTAGAGCTTCACGCATCGATGCGTAAGGTCACTCGCCCGATCATGGCAGTAGCCGATCGGATCTGCAACGATATTCGCAACGCGGGCTTCGAAGCCCTACGCAGGGGAACACGTGCGGTAGTTAGTTCGTTCCGGGCGTGCGTTGAGCAGAGAAAGTAACTATGGCAGCAGCCGCAGCAGTAATCGTCTCGATCGGAGCGGCGGTCAGTTCTGCCGTCGGCGCCGTTGTCTCGGTAGTGGCGGCAACGGTCGGCTCGGTGATCGCAGGGGCGATCGCTACGGTCAGCAGCGCTGCAGGGGCGATCACGGCAGCACTATCTTCAACGGTCGGACAGGTAGTGACAACCGTAGGCTCGGCGGTTAGTGCCGTGACATCGGCACTAAAGACTGGGATCGCGGACCTGGCTGCCAAGATCACAAAGCCCTTAGAGCCAATCTTAGTGCCTATCAAAGACTCCTTGCAGGCGATCTATGATTATACAAAGACGATCCAGACCTGGATCAATACCCAGCTTGCCCCTGTGAAAGAGTTAGTTGCCCTGATCGATACCATAACCGGCCTGGCTGTGATCAGGGACTTAACAAGTGGGATCGATGCTGTGGGCAAGCTACTTGGTGACGTGGCTGATGGCAAGAGCGAATCGACAGCAGCAGCGATCGCCGAGCTCTTGAAGGGTATCACCAAGACTACCGTAGGCGTTCTCGATTCGACCAGGCAGCAGTACGTAGCCCTGGCGGACCGGATCGAGTACTTCGATCACACGATCAGGGCGAGCTTCGATAAGCGTATGATCGAGATGGAGTCAACGATGTACGCGACTATCGCAGGCGTACAGGATGAATTAACAGGGCGTTCGGTGACGGTCCAGAGGCAGGTCACGGCGATCTCACGCCGCCTCGAGGACCTGCCCTGGTTTGCAAGTATGCTAGTTAGGGTTCTAAGCTGACATGACGACACTTGAGTACTGGATAAAGGCGTATCCTGATGCTTGGGACTTGGCCAGGGGCGATATCCAGTGCTTCTTTGAGATCTTAGCCTCATACGAGATCATCGCCTGGGACGATGTCCCTGAGCTGGTCAAGGCCTGTACGCCTGCGGCAAAGCCACTGACTGCCGAGGAGATCGCCAAGATGGAGGAAGCGGTCGCGATCCTCAAGGGCAAAGAATGGCGAGAGCCGATGGGAAAGGAAAAGCTAGAAGCATGGCAGAAGGAGGCTCGTGACATTATAGCAGAATCACAACGGCCTTATATCGTGCAACAATTTTATCTCGCCATGCAGGCGATCTGGGAATGGATCAAGACGACACTTGGGGATATTCTGCGAGAAGTTGCTCGCGGATTGGAGTATCTGTGGCAGGGGATTAAGACAGAGTTCCAAGCGGGAGTAGAGCAGGACTGGCGTAGGGTGTATGACCTTGCCAATAAGATGTTGCTGTCAATAGGAGAAGTAACACCAGAAGTAGCACCAGAGCTGGCGGTTAAGTTCACAGCCATGGCGTTAACCTCCGGCCTGGCAGCTCATCTTGCAAGCGTTGGGGTCGAGACCCTTTATCCGACCAAGAACTTGGGTGTCGGTCAAATAGCCGGCCTTATTGCAGAGTTTGCCTCATTCGGGCCTTTATCAGCAGCTACACTGGGTAACGTTTACTACGCCGCCCTGAATCAGCCTATGCGTTATGCCGTCAATGCAGTGACACGATCGAGACTGCCGGATGAGTTTATGCTTCAGCAAATGGTTTTCGAGGGTGTGCTGACTGAGGCGGAGATGAAAGAGACACTCGCCTATTACGGATATAGTGACACATGGATCGAGAGGTACCTGCCCACCATGCGGCCAGATCCGCGGTACTTTGAGCTTTCGATGATGTGCGAGGATGAGGCCGCCACGGATCCTTGGATACAAAACAGAGTCTTAGAGCTGGGCTATGAGGCTGACGTTAACCCGATCATGGTCAAGGGTCTTAAAAAGAGGGCAATCAGGACACAGAGACTCGACTATTACAGCAAGGCCTTCGCCCTGTACAAAGAGGGCTATATCACGAAGGACTACTTTGTCAAGGTGCTCGATGAGCTTGAGTTCAGACCCGAGGCAAAGACATTCGCCATCAAGGCCGCAAGCCTTGCGTATCTCTACGATGTCACCACCGACCAGGTCAAATACTGGACGGACTCGTACCTGAAGGACCTCATTAGCTCCGATGAGCTCAGGCTCCATCTGTCACTGTTAGGCCTTGTACCCGAGCGGGTCTGGCTGCACGGCCAGCTCGCTCGGGTACGAAAATATAAAAAGCCGGCTGTCACTATCAAGCGTGAGCTCGAGCCGGCGATGACCAAGGTCCAGTCGACCTACAGCCAGGGCTACGTGCAGCTCTATCGCAAGGGCTTCATCGATGAGGCTACGCTCGAGGCGGACCTGATAGCCATCGGGATTGATCCTGACCTGGCCGAGGCAACGGTATTCTTGGAGGTGACACGAAGTGCAAAGTAAAAGCACCAAAACGAGACATCACATCCCGGACTGGATCTTCCAGGTCCCCGAGCGGGTCCTGCCTTCAGGGCCAAAGATGCTCTATCAGTACCTGTGCTTCTTCGACCGCAAGGGCAACTGGGAGTACAACTACCGCCTGGCCAAGCGATTCGGCGTGACCGAGCGGGCGATTCGCAAGTGGATCCACTGGCTAAAGTTCGAGGGCCTGATTACGGTCGTGCAGCCCTTTAACCGCCGCCGCAGGCTTTGGCCTGTGCTTCACGGCAGCCGGATCGACTGGTTTAAGTCCCAGTGCCTTGCCGAGGCCCAAAAGAAGCTCAAGAAGGCCTACATGGGCCAGGAGATGACTCGGGCCGAGCGGGACCGCCAGCTCCTTCTGCTGCTCGGCAGCAAAGCGGCGGTCCGCAAGATAAAAAGGGAGCCATTTCTCTTCAAGGACAGCTTACCCAACTTAACATTCGATGATCTCATACCCCCCTCATCCAAGGGATAAATTCTGAGAACCCGCCAGATTTGAGGCTCGGGAACACGGAACGTTCGTTCCTCCAAAAGAGATATCCTTCGCTAGCGCTCAGGACTAGGGAAGTGGAGTCCCAATGTCAGATTACCTAAGTTAACATGAACAATGGGACCCGATCTTCGAATCTCAGGGGGCAAGCCCCCTGAAACCCCCAGGTGGTTCAGCAGAACCACCGCCACCCGCCGCAAAATTCTATGGTTGAGTCTAGCTCACCGTAAAATTCTACGGTGAGAGCAGTTATACTCATCGACAGGTTAAGCGGAGTGACAGGCTCTCCAGGATTCACATTAAGAACTCTGGCGTTAGATTTTAGACGAAAAATGAACCAGGTAGGAGCTAAGAGTCAGACCAGGTCAGGCTAAATGCCCTGGCTGGCCTGCGATCAGGGCTGTAATCAAGTCCTACGAGGTCACTTAAGTAGTGAATTTGACTGAATTTAGCAAAGTGGGCCTGCCGGCCAAAATAATAGTGGCAAATATTTGTCCAGAATAAGCTTCCCCCAGACCCCCCGATTTGCCTAAGGGCTGGGTATAGAAAAAAATCTGTAAAATTAGCAAAATTCCCCTTGACAGGATTATGGCGTCCCATAAAATTCTATGGACATATAGAAGGCCGATAAGCTGCTGAGTGAAACATAACATATCTTCTATATCGAGAATATCGGGTTATCGGACATGCTGTTGTCGAGGCAGTAACACGTGGTGCTGATCGAGGTGCGAAATAGTGACGGTGTGATAGGGCGTTGTGACGCCAGGTGCTATGATGCAGGCAAGCCTGAGTGTGATTGCTGCTGCGGCGGGATCAATCATGGTGTCGGCTGCAAACGAGCCATTGACTATACCAGGGGAATCGCCGAGGCGGCTCTTAGGGCTAAATGTGGAGAAAGAGAGTCGGATAACTCCGTTGTGGTCCGCAAGTTTGCAGTGCAAGGAGAGCTGTTTTGAAAAGGAAGAATCCTCGAGGGTGGCAGCCGCGAGAGATACTACTTGTCACTGAGTACTTACAGAAGAACTATAGCAAGTACCCTTACCAGACGAGAGTCCGGCTTGGCTCTACTCCGGAGAGGTTCAAAGGTATGTACACTTCACAGGCTGAGGAGAGGGCGGTCGGTGTGTGGCGGCGGTGGGCAGACGCGATCGTCTTTAAGCCGGGTGAGATCATCATCATCGAGGCGGCGATCAGGGTGGACCCAGGGGACATCAGCAAACTTAAACTTTATAAGTCCCTATTCCCCCACACGCCGGAGTTCAAGCCATACGCTAATCTGCCCATATCCCTGGAGCTGGTTTACGGGATCCCGGACGAAGCTGTCATGTATTTAGCAAAGCAGGAAGGAATTCGAGTTGTGGAGTTCAAGCCAGACTGGCTCGATGAATACCTGTCTATTCTCTACCCCCATGAGCGACGAGCCCCCCTAACAAACGTCAGTGATCTCTCAAAGGGAGAGTAGCTATAATTATGGATAAGAGATGTCCAAAATTTTACTGTGCGGTGCTGCTCGGTGCAGTCCCATAAATTTTTAGGTAAGGGGAATGGAAAATCACAAAAAAGAGGTGAAATATGGCGATACCAGAGATCAGCTCGTTAAGCCCGTTGCTGGGACCGTATGAGATCCTGGAGCTAGGTGACGGAGGGGTCAAGGAGCTGATTGTCACTCGCTGGCAGCTCGGCAGAATGACGATCCACCCGCGACCTATGGGGGCGCCTAAAGGGATCGTAGCCTTGCGTGTCTATGTCCCTGAGAGGATCAAGCCTCTATATCCGGATTATTACGACATTGCGGCCCAGACGCTGATCGCTCAATTACAGCCGATCTTAGAGGCGGGGGGGTACGAGCGTAAAGTGATAACTATAACCAAGCACGGCACGGGTTCCCAGGCCCGATTCAGTGTCAAGGTGACACCTCTATAAAACCCTAAACCCTAAACCCTAAATAAGGAGATAGTGACATGGCTTTCAGTGTGACAAAGAATGGCGAAACAGAATACTACGTTGACTTGGGCGAGCCCCTGGGGACACGGCTCAACATTCTTTCCGGGAAGATGCTATCCGAACAGGCGGCGGTCTTAGCTAGAGCGATCACTCAGGGCTTGATTAAGCTATTCAAAGACTTTGGCCTGCCCGAGAGTGAAAACCCGGAGGGGGGGTAAGGCTTTGCCATCTTTCTTGAGCCTCGGGGCCGGGGGCCAGCCACATGCCTCGGCAGAGTGTAAGCCTTTTTCACGCCCCCGGCCCCAGCCGTAGAATTATATGGGAGAAAAAAAATCCAGAATTATCCTTGACAGAATCGCAGCAGCGCTGTATGATGTCATCCTGTATCAGTAAAAGTCGCGTGCAATTTTGTTAAGGAGGTTAGCCATGGAACAGGCAGTCGCTGAACTTTACAAGATGATCGAGAAGCTATCGACAGACGAGGAGTTTGCTAAAGGAGCTTTTGTCGGCAAGCCCGATGGAAACCCGGTCGCGTTAGGTCCGCGTGTCAAGTCCGCCGAGGACTGGGAAGCGGATATGGCCGAGGGGGCCAAGGCCCGGAGCAAGCGGTGGCTGACGAATACTCTGTTACCCTCAAAGAATCCGAAAGAAGCAGCTCTGAAGGCTGAGGGTAAATGGGCGGAGAACGTTACCAGAGCCGTCAAAGAGAAGCGATTCGCCGCCGGCATCCAGAACTACGACGAAACCGCAAAAGAGGCTGTTATAAAAGAAGGCGGCGAGAGGGCGTTCACCGATGGGATCGATCGGCACCGGCCAAAGGCACTGGCTAAGATTAAAAAGCTCCAGCCCCTCACAATGGCGGTCGCGCTAGCTGGTGACAAGGATAAGGTCGATACCGACGCCGATCGCGAGGCTAAGGTGATTAAGAACATCAAGCGGATGCGAGAGGTCGGCAAGCTTATGAAGGGACTGACCGGATCGGTCGAAGGTGTAAAGTAATAACACGGTGACATAATCGTATCGCATGTATGTCACGATATAATTTAGGAGTATTGCTATGGCACTACTTGAAAAGTTCATGGTTAAGCAGGTCTATGGCAACACAGACCTGTCACTTAAGGCAGAGACCGGCAAGAGCCTTCTTGTCAAAGACATCTTCATCTATAACCCCGCCTCCAATTACCTGACCATTAAGACATCGCTATCGACGGTCGGATACTTCCGGGTCGGCGGCAATCTCGGCAATCACCTGCCTCTGCCGATCGGCTCTTTAAGGCACAGTCACGACCTTATCCTTGGTACTGAGGAGACGGCCGAGACATTAAAGACATATCCGATCAATAATGCCCTGGGCGTTGCGGCGGCGATCAAATACAATACCGCGACGGGCAAGGCGGGCACCCACGCAAACCTCCTGCAGTTTGGCTCGATCCCGCTGATCTATTACCAGACGATTCTAACGCTGCTTGCGGCCAGGGGACTCTTTAAGGGCTTTCCGATCGCAGAAGGTGAGACGATGGAGTTCAGTGGCGTCAAGCAGGCGGGGGCGCTGCAGGTAGTTATCTACGAGGAGTACGATGCCGGTGACATTAAAAAGACCGATCCAAACGGCTCTGATGCCGATGAGTACATCTTTATCAACTACGGTCGTATCCCTGCTGCCGCAACCACGGTCGGTGACAAGCAGTATAGCGTGATTCAGACTCCGGCCGAGTTCCCGGACTTCCCCTTCGGTAAGACCGTTGATGCCAAGACACAGGTCGAGATACTGGGGATACTGCTATCGGATGCGGTTGACTACCGTAGTGCCACAGACTACGTGCAGACTACGTATCTTAAAATGCTCAAAGGCCGGGTGACACTGTTTGACCCTGATAAGAGCGGCATCCTAGTCATGGGCCTTATTGGTACTGTCGATGCGGCGACGCAGATCGCAAGGGGTCTGGCACTAATAGGCAACTTCTCGAATGTGGACGGCAAGCCGCCGCTATTCTTTGATCCGCCTCTATTGTTTGGCCCTGGCGAGGAGCTGGGCCTTTACATGACCGTAGCCGTCGGCTCGTCGGTATCGGCGGCATCTCTTGCGGCCGCCGACCTTGAGATCGGACTAATCGAGCGGGTTAAGGTCGCGGCATAAGGAGTAAATCATGGCTAAATATGCAAAGGCATTCTCGATAACAGGAGTTGCTAATACTGCTGTCGAGGATAAAGGCATAAGCAGCTCCGAAGCAGACCACAAGCACCTTGAGAAGATCATAATTAACCTCACCGGTCACGCCGGCAACAAGATCGAGGTCTGGTTCGAGCGTGAGAAGTTCTTTGAAATCTACGACTACAACCTTGATACGAGCGAGGCAGCGAGCACCAACGTCCTTAAGTCAACTACCAAGCTCAACGAGATTGAGATCGATAGCGACATTCCGATCGGTAAGACCATCCAAGCGGTGATTCGCTGCGGTGCGACCGCTAAGGACGTTTACGGCAGCTACGTCTATCACTTGGTCGGCTAAAGAGGCGGTGACATTATGGCCAAGATCACAGTTGAAGAGGTCTGGCAGAACCTCATAGAGAATTACTTCAAAGAGGATGTGTCACTTGACCCTGAGTTCGTCGAGAGGTTCTTTGTCTCTAACATCGTTCAGAGGTCGCTTGCCCACGTGGTGGGTAAGACCGATTCGGGGGCCGTGCGGATCAGGGCTACAAGCGCAGGCGAGCTTAAGGTTGCACCATCGGGGACCGGCTACGAGCACAATCAGACGATCGCCAAGTTTACAGTAGCTGACGCGTACGCAGAAAAGATATTTAGCCAGGTCGTCTCTCGTGTCGATATTACTACCTGGAGCTTCGGCATTATCATAAAGCGTAAGCCTATAGCAGGGGCCGGCTACGAGGGCGAGATAGAGATACCTGCTAATACCATGTACTCATTCGACTGCTCTACGATCTATGTCTCGGTCAAGAACGCAACGCCAGGCAGCAACGCCTCGTGCCAGATCGTAGGCTGGTACTGAGTTTAGGGTTTAGGGTTTAGGGTTTAGGGTTTAGAGATGCCAAACTCGATGTGCTTCTGGAATAAGGTCGATAAGGCAGGGGACACGATGACAGGTAACCTCAACCTGGGCCTAAACTCCTTGATCCTGAACAATGGGACATACGGTGGCAGGATTCGCGGACATCCGAACCTCGCTAACAGTATCGAGATTCGTAATATAGCCGATAATGGTTATTCTGATTTGAGACCCGCGGCTGTATACCTAGGCGGGAACCTAAGCTTGTCTACGTACTCAATAGTCGGCGGGGATGCGACTGACGGGTTCCGTCTGAAGCGGACCGCAGGTGGCGGCCAGAAACTCTTTGTCCGCAACTACAGTGACACAGCCGATGGCGCAGTTAAATTTGCAGGCGGTCAGATGACGGATGACCTGGCCGTTGACGCTGGCAAGTTAGTCGATGGTCTTGACATTTCTGCGATGGTGCGGGCAAAGATTCTGACGGGCACGTACACCGGCGATGGCACCGACAACAGAAACATCAATATCGGCGTGGATCTAACGGCTAAGAGTAACGTATTTGTCTTTGTCAAGGTCAACGCCGCAGGAGCTGGCCGCGAGGGCTACGCCCGGATCGAGTACGGTCAGGGCGATCTATCGATGCTGCCAGGGACGGGTGGCGATGTCGTCGATAAGATCCAGAACTTCAATACTACCGGATTCCAGGTCGGAGCCACTTATAACGAGAACGGCCAGCTCTATCGCTACGTCGTTCTTTATGAGGAGCCGTAAGAAGGTAAGTATGAATTGGCGAGCAATTATATCGTCATCTCAAGCCAGTCAAGCCGATCAGGTGCTGGGACTGGTAAATCCCTGTGCTGGGACCCCTGTGGAGCTGGCCTACAAGGCCAGCTCCGGATTTGTACTAATCACGATAGGTTCTGTCGTGTTTGCTATAGGATGCAAGCTGAAAGGTAGGTAGTGACATGAAAGACTGGTGGATCAAGCTAATTGCGGTCATATTATCAAGCATCTCAGGGCCTCTGCGTGAGGCGATCGTAAAAAGCGTCAAAGAGTGGGAACAGAAGGCCAAAGAAACCAAAGAACCCTGGGACGATATTCTGGTCGGGATCCTCAAGTGGATCCTGCTGGTGCCGTAAGCGATTTACGATTTACGATTTACGATTTACGATTTGAAAGGCAGTGACAGATGGACAAGCATAACGAGATATATAAAGTTGAGGTAAGGTACAGGATCGGATTCTGGCGCGTCGTTCTGATTCTGCTGTTGAGCGCGGTACTGTTTCCCTTAATATTTATTCTCTTTTTATTAGGGCTAAGCTGGTGTTTGTAATGGCACAGGCCTTTAAGGTGATCGATGTACGCAGGATTCCCTCGGCCGATCCGGCCAGGGTCGGTAAGCTAGACTACCTGGTCACGTATCAGCTCGATCCCCTGCGGGTCTATATGGTGACAATCGCCCAGGACCATCTGACAGAGGCGATCATCAAAGAGGCGGTCCGCAAGGACCTGGAGGCCATGCAGGCCTGGACGGGTAAGGAGCTGACGCTTTAGGGTATAGGGTATAGGGTTTAGGGGATAGTGACATGGCGATCCCTGAAATAAGGCTGACGCCGGCGGATAAAAAGGCGCTCGAAGACTTAGGGGCCGACATCGTTGCGCTCGAGCGTGAGATCGCCAGGGCCAAGCGTGCCGGTATCGATGTCACCGCCTTAGAGGCAGACCTGGCGAAGGCTAAGAAGCTCCGCGAAGGGATACTCAAAGAGTATGGCTAAGAATAGCTCCGCCGAACAGGTTGTCGTAGAGCTTCACGCATCGATGCGTAAGGTCACTCGCCCGATCATGGCAGTAGCCGATCGGATCTGCAACGATATTCGCAACGCGGGCTTCGAAGCCCTACGCAGGGGAACACGTGCGGTAGTTAGTTCGTTCCGGGCGTGCGTTGAGCAGAGAAAGTAACTATGGCAGCAGCCGCAGCAGTAATCGTCTCGATCGGAGCGGCGGTCAGTTCTGCCGTCGGCGCCGTTGTCTCGGTAGTGGCGGCAACGGTCGGCTCGGTGATCGCAGGGGCGATCGCTACGGTCAGCAGCGCTGCAGGGGCGATCACGGCAGCACTATCTTCAACGGTCGGACAGGTAGTGACAACCGTAGGCTCGGCGGTTAGTGCCGTGACATCGGCACTAAAGACTGGGATCGCGGACCTGGCTGCCAAGATCACAAAGCCCTTAGAGCCAATCTTAGTGCCTATCAAAGACTCCTTGCAGGCGATCTATGATTATACAAAGACGATCCAGACCTGGATCAATACCCAGCTTGCCCCTGTGAAAGAGTTAGTTGCCCTGATCGATACCATAACCGGCCTGGCTGTGATCAGGGACTTAACAAGTGGGATCGATGCTGTGGGCAAGCTACTTGGTGACGTGGCTGATGGCAAGAGCGAATCGACAGCAGCAGCGATCGCCGAGCTCTTGAAGGGTATCACCAAGACTACCGTAGGCGTTCTCGATTCGACCAGGCAGCAGTACGTAGCCCTGGCGGACCGGATCGAGTACTTCGATCACACGATCAGGGCGAGCTTCGATAAGCGTATGATCGAGATGGAGTCAACGATGTACGCGACTATCGCAGGCGTACAGGATGAATTAACAGGGCGTTCGGTGACGGTCCAGAGGCAGGTCACGGCGATCTCACGCCGCCTCGAGGACCTGCCCTGGTTTGCAAGTATGCTAGTTAGGGTTCTAAGCTGACATGACGACACTTGAGTACTGGATAAAGGCGTATCCTGATGCTTGGGACTTGGCCAGGGGCGATATCCAGTGCTTCTTTGAGATCTTAGCCTCATACGAGATCATCGCCTGGGACGATGTCCCTGAGCTGGTCAAGGCCTGTACGCCTGCGGCAAAGCCACTGACTGCCGAGGAGATCGCCAAGATGGAGGAAGCGGTCGCGATCCTCAAGGGCAAAGAATGGCGAGAGCCGATGGGAAAGGAAAAGCTAGAAGCATGGCAGAAGGAGGCTCGTGACATTATAGCAGAATCACAACGGCCTTATATCGTGCAACAATTTTATCTCGCCATGCAGGCGATCTGGGAATGGATCAAGACGACACTTGGGGATATTCTGCGAGAAGTTGCTCGCGGATTGGAGTATCTGTGGCAGGGGATTAAGACAGAGTTCCAAGCGGGAGTAGAGCAGGACTGGCGTAGGGTGTATGACCTTGCCAATAAGATGTTGCTGTCAATAGGAGAAGTAACACCAGAAGTAGCACCAGAGCTGGCGGTTAAGTTCACAGCCATGGCGTTAACCTCCGGCCTGGCAGCTCATCTTGCAAGCGTTGGGGTCGAGACCCTTTATCCGACCAAGAACTTGGGTGTCGGTCAAATAGCCGGCCTTATTGCAGAGTTTGCCTCATTCGGGCCTTTATCAGCAGCTACACTGGGTAACGTTTACTACGCCGCCCTGAATCAGCCTATGCGTTATGCCGTCAATGCAGTGACACGATCGAGACTGCCGGATGAGTTTATGCTTCAGCAAATGGTTTTCGAGGGTGTGCTGACTGAGGCGGAGATGAAAGAGAC
>Ga0315310_10001385_pt1 | contig 15308 bp, 11 predicted proteins | sample TDP5_MG_FD_203630 | JGI IMG/M metagenome (GOLD analysis project Ga0315310, IMG submission 203630) | Freshwater sediment microbial communities from Lake Towuti, South Sulawesi, Indonesia - TDP5 | ecosystem: Environmental > Aquatic > Freshwater > Lake > Sediment | place: Indonesia: South Sulawesi... | reverse complement strand
AAAGGCATAGCCCGTTATATGCCCACGGTTCCTTGGAGTGCATTCACTCAATATCTTGATTCATATCAAAATAAAACAGCAACTTCAAGGGAAGAATTAGATAAGCATGTGAAAGGGCATATTTCGGCTCTGGAAAACGAAGTTGCCAATTTAAAAGAAGCTGTCGCTTCTGCGGTTAGTAACCAAATTGAGATCTTTTCAAAAGATACGGTAAAAGCACGTGAAAGCATTTCTAAGACCATTACTGAGCATATTATGAAATTGAATTCAGATGTGGAGGAGAAAAAACAAGCCATTTCAGCCGCTTTCAAAGAAAAGAATGATGCGCACAATACAAATATTCACGATTATGAAAACACACTTTCGAATGCGCTTGATGAAAAATTCGCTTTACTCAAACAGCAAACCGAAGAGATAGTCACGGATGCCGCAACAAGGCATAATGAGGCATTTCAGACCTTAAATAGTAATATTGATGCTACTCTAGATAATTTCACTGGCCAACTTCTGGATAAAGTTGCTGATGAAAATAAGGAATCCTTAAATCTATTAAACATCCATATTGATGGCACATTTGACCAATATGTGGCTCAGGTGAAAGCTATCCTGGATTCAAACCGAAATGACGTATATAATGCATATGATACATGGCATACCGAGCTTTCAAACAAATTTCTTGAAATGATTGACAAACAAATCGAGATTGTACGGAATAAAGATGCTGTTTTAAAAGAGGAGATTAGTAAATCTATTGAGACTAACTTTGAATGGTTCAAGGATCGCGCAGTAATAATGAGCGAACGGGCTGCATCTACTTTTAACAATGAAATTGAAAACCAGGAAACTGAATTCTATAAATTAAAAGATAGTATTGCTGGTGTTACCAGCGATCTGCTCACCAGAATGAAAGAGACCTTAAGAGATATTCAGAATAGTTTTTTAGAAAAAATCGAGAACCAGGTAAAGCGGCTTCAAGCAGATTCTACAGGGTTAGAAAAGCAATTATCCGAAGCAATTGACAGTAAAATCGTTGCTTTAACTGAGGAATGCTCAACTTCACAACTATCTTTCATAAGTGACATCGATCGCCAATTTGAAGAATTAAATAAGCAGTTACAATCATTTCAAAAGGAAACCTTTTCTAAATTTTCGAGTATTGTTTCTGATCAAAAAAATAATATCAAAGGAACCTCAAAAGCACAACAGGAGACTGCAAAGAACGCTGCAAATGAGGCCAAAACCAATGTATCCAATTTACTTAAAGAAATGGAAAATGAACTTTCGGAATGGGCTAGAAGCGCCGAAAACAGCCTTAAGCAAAATATAGGCGAGAATGCTGAATTAAAAGAGCTTGTTAATACCACAATTAACGATTTGAATGAGGTGAGAAAGGCACAAAAAGATAAGTTAGACGAATTAGAAAAACAACTTAATGAAAACTTGAATGAGATGGCAACCAATATTCATTCTGATATGGAAAACTTTGTACAAGCAAACACACAACATTTTGGTGAATGGCTCTCGAATGCAGAAGTCTCAATTAAAGCTGTAATAGAGAATGAGACTGGTTATTTAACATCTAGGACTGATGCACTAAAAAATACCGCTGTCCAAATCGCCGATTCAAATCTTCAATGGTTTAAAGACCGGCAATCAACTCTCAGCGATGCGGCAGCTAGTGTCTTCAATGCACAGGTCGAAGCTACCGAACTCGATTTTTATAAGTTAAAGGATAATATTGGCAGTGGAATGGATTATATGACCAAGCGATTCAAAGATATCTCCACGCAAATTCAAGATCGTTTTCTAGATACCGTTTTACAACAAGTCGATAGATTGCGATCGGATACATCGAATCTTGAAAAAACACTATCTGAAACTCTTGATGAAAGGATTGATGCTTATCGAAAAGAGCTAGATACCATGCGGGATGACTTCTACAATGTTGTAGAAGAGCGCGTGAATGACTTGGATGGACGAGCCCATGATCTTCGCACTGAATCTATAAATCTACTATCAGATATCATTCAAACACACAAAACAAATCTTCAGAATATTGATAATACCAAATTTGGAGAACTTGATTCCACGACAGAATCGATGAAAACTGAGGTGGCAAATACGGTCCAAACGGAAATTGGAAGAGTTGATAAGGTCCATGATGATGGACATGCCGCTGTCAATCAACAGAAACAGGAAATCAAGGATTATATTACTCAGGATATAGAACGTGTCAACCAAATGACCCAAAATACACAATCCGCCGTTTCTTCTAGGGTGGATGAGGGCTTTTCTACTATTAAGAAAGAAATTGGGGAAATTGATATGGATTATTTAACACAAATTCAAAACTTGACAACCGCAACTGCCGATGAAGTCAATGAAATTATTTCCGGTCATGCTGCAGGCTTCCAAGCCGATGCTACTGATATGGAAAAAACTTTGCTCGAATTGGCAACCCAGCATCAAGCTGATTACGAAACCAATGCAAACACTTTAAATGAGAACTTTGCTACCAAAAGTGATGAGACCCAAAGCATCATAACTAATCGATTAAATGCTGCAAATACTGACATGTCACAGACTTTCAGGGAAGCTGAAGCTACAACTGCTGAGAAAGCTGAATTACTCCGAGCCGTTTGGCAGGAAATTACCGATGTTTTGCCAATCCAAGGTGAGCTAACATGGGTTATAGTAACTAAAGAAGCAATTACTGAATATATTAAAGATATGTTGGTTCGTACGAAATCTACCGTTTCTGTTATCGTTCCCACTTTTGAAGATCTTCCATTCGAGGCTATTATGCAAACTCCTTCTACAAGGCGTGTAATTGTAGCCACTAAAATCCTTGCAACCCAGCGCGAACAAGTTCAGCAGATGCTCACTAAAGGGAATATCCAAATTCGCCAACGACCTGAAGGCGATATATTCTCCTGCGCACGGGATGGCGAAGAAATCTTACTTGCGCCTTACTCTGAAGGAATCCGACCGAGTGAAATCGTCGCTATTGTTTCTGAACAGCCCGGCTTTGCCAAACAAATTCACGAGCTCGTAGGTCCTGTTTGGATGGCGAGAGCTCAAAAAATTGAACGCATCTAAATATTTAACAAATCGAAACTTTTTATTTTTTCGTTTCTTTTTTTTTTTCTTAAAATTCTATGGCTTTTTTCAGAAAGGCTGGTTACTATCGCTTTTTTTAGGCCGTGTAAATGTCGGAAAATCGTCGATAGAACCATCTTTTAACAATTTCAACAAACGTCACATAAACAATGATCATTCCAACAAGGAGTAAATAGAACAGCCAGGGCAACGGTGTAAAGCCAAATACCTCTGCCAGAGGAGTAAAGGGTATTATTTGAACGAAGCCAACGACAAGTATAGTGCTAAGAAACAAGGGTCTGCTTGGCTTACTTCTAAAAAATGGCGATCTTCTTGTTCTAATAGCAAAAATAATTAGCGCTTGGGTGCTTAATGATTCAACAAACCAACCTGTTTGAAAAAGTGATTGGTTTGTCCATGCACTGAAAACAAAAATCATGATAAAAAAGGTCAAAAAGTCGAAAATGGAACTGATGGGTCCTATGAATATCGTAGCGTTTCGTATGAAGGAAATATCTAATTTCTTTGGTTTTTTAACATATTCTCGATCCACATTATCAGTTGGAATAGTTGATTCTGATAGATCATAGAGGAGATTATTCAAAAGGATTTGGATTGGTGCCATTGGCAAAAAAGGCAAGAAGACAGATGCCCCTGCGCAGCTAAGCATGTTCCCGAAATTGGAGCTTACTCCCATCATAATATATTTCATCGAATTTCCAAAAGTTTTTCGACCCTCTAATACTCCATCATAAATAACTCGCAATTTTTTTTGGAGAAGAATGATATCTGCAGATTCTTTTGCGACATCTACGGCATTGTCAACGGATATACCAATATCCGATATCTTTAAGGAAGGTGCATCGTTAATCCCATCTCCAAGAAAACCTACAACATGTCCATTCGTTTTTAAAGCACGAACAATTCTATCCTTCTGAACGGGGGTTACTCTAGCAAAAATGTTTGCACTTTCAACAGATCTCGCTAGAGCATCATCGTGCATTTGAGGCATGTTGGGTCCAAGAATAACGCCCTTAATTTGAAAATTTAAGTATTCACAGGTTTTCCTGGCTATTAACTCATTATCGCCAGTGAGAATTTTTACCTCAATACCTGCCGATTGTAGTAATTGTAAAGATTCCCTAGCTGTTTCTTTTGGGGGATCAATAAAGGCTACAAACCCTAAAAAAACCATATCACTTTCATCTTGGATTGAGAAGCTCGATCTCTTTTCAGTTTCTTTATATGAAACTCCCAACACTCTGAATCCATCGGAGCTAAGTTCTTCATATTTCTGAATAATTTTAATTCGTATTTCAGTTGTCAAATACGCTATTTCATCATTCAATTCAATTTGTGAACATACTTTTTCAATCTCTTCAGGAGCCCCTTTTGAAATTAAAATTTCTTTGTTTTGATGCGCAACAGCAACAGAAATTCGTTTTCTTGTAAAATCGAAAGGGATTTCATCGACCTTTTCATAATCCTTTATTTCAATATCTTTAAAATTAATTATCGCTTCATCAAGAGGGCTTTTTAGTCCTGTCTGAAGCTGGCTATTAATAAAAGAATATAATAAAACTTTTTCATTATCATGTCGCTCTAAATCTATATGTAATATGAGCGTGACTCTATTTTCTGTGAGTGTGCCAGTTTTATCGGTGCAGAGTACATCCATACTACCAAAATTCTGGATTGAGGCTAACCGCTTAACGATAACATCTTTTTTTGCCATCGCAAGAGCTCCTTTTGAAAGATTCAAAGTAATAATCATTGGTAACAGCTCTGGCGTTAAGCCGACCGCTAAAGCTACGGCAAAAAGAAGGGATTGTAATATCCAATCGGATAAAGGCATATTTCCAGATGGATAGCGGAATGTATTTACAAAAAACACAAATAATACAAGAATAATAACAATTTCTAGTATTAAAAAACTGAATCTCCTAATTCCTTTCTCAAATTCTGTTTCTGTTGTTCTTGCGGTGAGTTTTTTAGCAATTTTTCCGTACTCGGTAAACATACCCGTTTTTATTACAACGGCTGTTGCAATTCCGCTAACAACTGAAGTGCCCATGAAAAGACAGTTTTTCCACTCAGTTATTGGTATATCTTTCGCAATTATGGCTGTATCCAACTTATCTACAGGATATGACTCACCTGTTAAGGATGATTGGTTGATAAATAGATCCCGCTCATTAATTATTCTTGAATCCGCAGGTATAATATCTCCCGCGGAAAGATCAATAATATCACCTGGAACAATTTCATAAAGTTTTATTTCTTGTTTGATACTATCTCTAATGACTGTAGCGGTAGTTAGTACCTTCTCTATAAGCAATTTTGTAGCTTTTTCAGCTTTAGTATCCTGATAAAAATCAAGTCCTATGCTTAGAAAGATACAAATAAATATAACAATTGTATTATTTATTTGCCCAAAAAAACCAGAGATTAAACCTGCAGCCAATAGTATTAATACCAGAGGACTTTTAAAATGAGAAAGAAACTCCAAAAATGCAATTTTTTTTTCCTTTGCTCAATTTCATTATAACCATAAGCTTTATATCTTTCCTCCATTTCTTGAGAATTTAATCCTGAACTTGAAGTCCTTAATAAAGAGAATAGCTCTTCAATAGGTATTTGTAAAAGTTCGCTAGATTCTGTTGTTTGTGAATAGCCTGAAGCTTGTTTCATTTCTTTTTTAAAAGCCATAAATCTACCCAATTTAGAGCATTCAGCTGGTATATTTAATTATTTTTGATTACTTTTGGCTTTTTTTAGCTTATTATATTATTAATTGTAAAGATCTTATACTAAACTTATCTCAAGTGATTTTGGTAAGTCTATACTTTATAAATTTTCTTGTATCCTTAGTAAAAAATAATGGTTTTCTTAATAGGTCTAGAATATCATAAGAAAATGAGTTTTTCGCTCTAATTTAGAATAAAAAATTGTAATTATTGTAATAATTCAACAATTTTATCTTTTGCCTTTTTCAAAGCAAGCCCTGCCAGTCCTGGACTGGTGGTTGGGCCAATTACCGCGGCTAAAATTGTTTTTTCTGTGCACTGCGAGGCAATTATAGTCCCCTGGTCTGCATTGATGATAATCTCTTTCAAGTTACCGTTGTCTATAACCTGTGAACCTAATTTACCCCCACATAATATATATGAGATAATAGTTCCTAGTAATGCAGGATCCACGGCTTCCGGCAAATTTGGAGAAAGTATTGGAACACCATCAGTTGTTACTATAAATTCGACGGATGATTTAATAGTATATTTGAGTTCTTTGAGTATTTTGGTTAAGCCTTCCATAATATCTTCATTATAGAGCGTTGGGACGGTGATTTGAGTACCAATCATAAACTCACAGTTCTTATCCCCATTTGCAATGCATTTGGTCTCTCGAATCACTATATCTTTCCCTAAAAGATTTTGGGCTATCCCTCTTAAGATTCCATTCATATGATAACAGGAAGCTATACCCTCATTATAGGCTTCATTTGAATTGAAAAGTTCTAATTTAATTAGTTTTGATTCTTCATCAAGTTTAACATTCCAGAAGGCACCCCAGCCTAGCTTTTCCAACTCTTGGAGAATATAGAGGAATGCCATATTGGAATCAATCTCATATTTCTCTTCCACAAAGTTGGATAGCTTTCGTCCGAAATCCTCTCCGATTTTCCTAAGAATCGCATTTGTTGAATCGCCCAATAACTCTATCATCGTAGCATAGAAGGACTTAAAATGATTCTCTCCCAAAATACAATATCTTTGCTTTACTCCTTCAATTGTTCCCTCAATGACTCCCTTGAAAATAGTGAACTCCTTAAAAGTATGTATTTTCATCCTTTCTAATAAATCACTCATGATTGTTCTTCCTTTATCTCTATTATTAATATTTTTTCATTTTTCTTGTTCATTTTTCATTGCTCATTTTTCTTATCAATTACTTAATTATTCTTCTTTACTATTTTATTTGTTGAATTTTTATGTTTTCGGCTTATGAAAAAGATATGGAGCATGATAAATGGTATTATTGGATTTATTAAATTCGGAAGCGCGGCGGCTTATTCTGTTTGGGGGCAAAGGGGGCGTGGGCAAAACTTCTATAGCTGCAGCAGCAGCTGTATATACTGCTGAGATAGGTAAAAAAACATTGATAATTTCCAGCGATCCCGCTCATTCGCTGGGCGATGTTTTTGAGCAAGATGAAATTAGGAGCGGAAAAGTAGAGCCGGTTCAGGAAGTCGAAAACCTCTATGCCCTTGAAATTAGTCCCAAAGAGGTTATCCATGATTATCAACAATATTTAGAAGAGTATCCCGAACTTAAGATAGTATTAGGCAATTTCGATGCGCTTCCAGGTTCGGATGAAGGTTTTGGGTTATTGGATATAATCCGAATGTATCGTTACGAGAATTATGACCGGGTTATCGTCGATACTGCGCCCACGGGGCATACACTACGGTTGCTAAGTTTCCCCGAATTTATGAAATCCTCAATGATTCGATTAATCCGGATTCGCCGTGCCCTTGGATCCGTGCTCGATAAGTTTGCGAGCTTCTTCCGAAAAAAAGACGTTCCTGGCAAGGGGGATCCGGTGGAATTACTCGAGCGAATAAAACAGTGGGCCATCGAAGCACGTGAATGGCTTTCGAAGGAAGAAACCAGTTTTATCGTAGTGATGATTCCTGAAATGCTAAGTATTTATGAGACACAACGCCTTATTGCCGAAGTCCATCGAAATAATATTCGAGTAGATCAAATTTTAGTCAATAAATTATTTCCGCTTGATACTACTTGTGAGTTCTGCTTAGCGAAGCGGCAACTACAGAATCAAAATTTAAAGCTCATTCATGAGTTATTTTCTCCTTTTAATCCGATAGAAATCCCCTATTTGAAATCCGAAGTTCATGGGCTCGATACCTTACGAATTATTGCTCAATACTTTTAAGTTGGTACTTTATTCAATTTTATTAAGATAATAATGAATTTTTCAAAGAATCCTATTTAGTAAATGTCTCTTTTATTACAGTTAGTACCAGTGTTGTTTAAAAACATTGGAGTTCTAATTATTATTGAAAAAGCGAACTTGATGAACGTGATCTAATGGGACGCATCACCAAAGAATTAGAAATTCAAGGAAATAAAAAAGCACAAATTGTTGAAGTGCTTTTTGATTCTGGTGCAGAAGAATCTTTTATCCGCCAGGATCTTGCAGAAGAGCTTTGTAATATCACACCTTCGCTAATACCTGCCGAATTTATCCTTGGAGATGGCAAGACAAATGTAATTCCAAGCGGGTATTGTGCGTTGACGACAGCAATCCAAGATTATGGAATTGGAATTTCCGCGTGGGTTATTGAGGAACCTAATAGACAATTAATCATTGGAGCGGATGTCTTACAAAAATATAATATCAAATTGGATTTTGAACATCATGAAATTGATATTTCTCAATGTCGCCGTAAGTTTGAGTTGATTTAAAAGGATCGCCTTTTTGATAATAACAAAATGTTTCTCATTCGTGCCAGAATAAAAGATAGATTACAAATTTACCTCGTATTTTTAATATTTCATAGAAATTAAAAAAAGAAAAATTATTTAAACTCATCAAATAAGCGGGTTAAAGGAAATATTTCATAATTTATATTCATCCAATTATAAAAAATAAAAGGTTCATTTAAATTTGATTTGTTTAACAATTCTCGAAGAAAGAAATGAAATAGTATAAATATCGAATCAAATAATTATTTAAGCTATTTTATACAGAAAAAAATCCTTACTTGAAATCTAGAATTATTCTGAGTCATTGTTCTCTTTTTTTGCCATGCGCTTGGCTCTTGCTAAGCGCTCTAATTCTTCCAACTTTTGTAGTTCCTCATCTGTTACGCGGGGTGCTGGGGTTGTGAAAGCACTGAATCCTAACCAGATTATAAGTGCCACTATGGCAGTTACAAGCAAAAACATGGGCAATGCAACGATCCAGAACGCATTCAACAAAGGTAAATTTAAGAAATTTGGGAATATCGCCCCAATAACTAATAAATCATAGGTATAATAGCCCCAAATAAGGAGCCCGAATATCATTAGTAGAATTCCAATCACTTGTGTTTTTTTCACTAATTCATCTCCTGTGCATTCAAATCCTCCAATTTAACCAATAAGTCCTTTGATAGAAGGCGTTTGTGAATGAAGTGCTCCTTCGGATAAGGCTGATCTCTAAGGCTGATTGCACCTTTTGGACATTTATAATGATAATCTAATCGTGTACAAACTCCACAACCATAACAATGGCCTCGATTGACATAAGACTTCCCGTTTTCATCTTTCTCAATGGCTCGAAATGGACACCCTTTCTGGCATCTTCCACATTTATCAATACCGAGGCATTTCTCTGGATCTACGAACGCGTAATGATCTGCTTTAATAAAGGGATGTAAGCCTGTGTAACCTCGTAGAAGCTCGCATCTAAGTGTGACACAATGCCAATGGCAAGCACAGATTGCGATTTGGCGCATCCACATCCACCCTAACTGCTCATAAGGAAGAGTTGGACACATCCCATACAAAATATGAACTAATCCCTTCCTAGAGAACTCTCTTAACAGCGTAATTGCTGTTTCTGCGGTAATATAGCGCGATTGTTCCGCATTCCGTTCAAATTTTTCTGCCATGAATTGTAGGTGAAAACAGGTCATTGTCGGTAAGTAGCCCGTGTCATCATAGTTATTATCTGCATGGCGGCAAATGCAGGGAGAAACTACAATGTGAAAATCGTCATTGTTATAATTATCACTATAGACACGCTTAATTAAGGTAATAATTTCTTCCGTTGTATAAATTTCGCCTCGGTAGAAGCCTAGGGTAATGATTTGTCCGCATAACCAGGGAAACAAAGTCCGAAAGGGACCCCGCCACCACCAATCTGATTTGACCGCATAAAACACAATTCTAATTGCAGGCGTATAAGCAAACGAAAAAGCATCGGCAATAAGTTGTACAAAGGGATCTCCTTTCCCTTTGACTAATTTTTCGCCCTGAAGAATATGAAGCAATGGACCAATAAGAATCGGCATTAAATAGATCATCCCTATCAAAACACCAATACAAATGAAGATTTCAAACACCTTCGATTCCCTCATTAATTTTTGAATTCATTTTTCTCCCTTTTATTGGGGAGAATTTTTATCAACATTTAAAAATTCCTAAAAAAAGGAATATTATAAAGTTTTAACCCATTCATAAACGGGTTCGCACAGTTTCTTGATGCGTTCCTTCTCTGGATTCATTGGGGAAGGTTCCCAGCCGTCTTCAGGCACAAAATAGAAATCGGTGATAGCGCCAACCCGTTTTTTTTCGGGAATAAATTGCACTTTCACGGGCATATTGAATTCCGCATCCCACGGGTCTATTCCTCGGATCTCGTGGGCTACTGCCGTAGTTACGCCATCAAGGATAACATAGGCTAAGATAAACGGAAGGCGTTTCAGTGAAGATCTCCCACTCCACCCAGCTATGGTATATGTGTGGACTTTGCCTTTCTGAGCTACCTCTACCCATTCTGTTTTAACCCATTTACAATCTAGGTTCCAGCAATTGACCCTAGCAGGGAAGAAGACATCGCCGCAGATTGGACATCGCGTGCCCATCAATTTGCCTTCCAGTAAACCAAGACAGTAGGGTGAAAGCTCCCCAAATCTCCACGTATACAACTGATCATAATGGAGATGATTTTGATACAGTGTTTTATCTTCGGAAATCCAATAATCTACAATTTTTAATCCTATTTCTTTCGTATCCTCGTCGCGAAACTCTCTTACCAATTCCATGTTGGGGGGGCTGGTGGTTTCATGCATATTTGGATTCTTTTTTTTGCTTGATTTGCTTAATTTTTTGCTCATTTATCTGCCTCCTTCTGCGGTTCTTAATATGAAATTAGATATACTCGTGCCAGTTCCAGCATGCGAATTAACGAGCCCAACTCGAGCATCTGGCACTTCTGATTTATTGCTCAAATGTTTTTGAGGAATTTTCCCGGTGAGTTGATAGAAGCACTCGATGGTGCTCATTAACCCGGTTGCACCTACAGGATGTCCATACCCCATTAAACCACCACCCGGATTTGTAGGAATCGATCCTTCCATGAAAGTCTCTTTATTTCTTACGAACTCTGCAATCGTATCCGTATCTGCCCATCCTAAAGCCTTGTATATTTGGCATTCTGAGGTAGAGAATGCATCATGAATTTCTGCCACATTTAGCTGTTTATGGGCATCTTTCCATTCAATTCCTGCCCGCTTGTATGCTTGTTCTGCTGAATTTCGACATGCTGCAAATTCCGTTAAATCGGGGTAGCCGGGACCATATCGCTCGGTCCAGCCTGGAAAGGCAGTTCGATCTCCTGCTCTGATGGTGCAACTCGACAAACCTAGGCCATCAATCGTAATATATCCCGAATATTTGGCCACTCTTTTTGCATAATCTTCGCTACAGACTATGCAAACCGCTAACCCATTCGTCATCAGGCAGCAATCATATTTTTTCAGGGGGTATGCCATCAATCGGGAATTCATCACGTCATCGATAGTAATATACTTATGTTCATTTCGATACCATTGTGTTTTCGGATTATCCATGGCATTATTGCGATTCTTCATAGCAATTAAAGCGAAATCTTCTTCCGTCATTTTATTCTCTTTCATGAATTTCAGCGCACCAGCTGCATAGAAAATGGGGTAAATCCCACCCACGAGAAGTTCATAGCGAGTATCTGAAGCAAGGGCAATGAATTCTGAGCCCTGACTCTGCGTGACAGTATCCATAGTTTCCCACCCAATAATTGGACAGACATCTGCCAAGCCAGCTTTCACTAAAGCATAGGCTGCATATAATGCAGAGCCTCCCGTATTTCCGCCATTCTCCACTCGAAAATGTGGAAGACCAACAAGTCCTAAATGATCATGAATAATCCATTCTGGTGCTAATTGTTTTCCAAAATGTACTGAGAAGTGGGAATATACAATAAAATCAATATCGCGTGGATTGAATTCGGGTAAATCGTCCATGGTTTCGTGAAAGGCATTGGCTGCCATTCCTTCAATGGTTATATGGAGATTATTATAGTCAAATGGAGTTGTATTACCACCAATTACACAAACTCTTCTCGTTTCAGTCAAGATTTTCTTCTCCATTTCTTTGAATAAGTCTTTGAAGATGTATTTTCCTCTTCCTTATTAATTCTTTCTTACTGGATCGATCGATTCTTATATCTCTTTATATAAGAGGAGGGAACGGTTTTGGACCTTTATTTTAATTCATTAGAAAAAATGGTATGCTTTGCTTTTTGTACTTTCCTAATTTTGTACCATGTCGTTCTAATTTTTTCAAAATCGCCTTTCCCTTTGTATCTAAGGGATTATCTTCAATGAATAGCAGTGAAAGATTTGATAAGTTCCCGAAAGCTGGTGGTAAGGTCGATAATTGGTTTCCTGATAGCCCTAATATCTCGAGGGTTTTTAATTGAAGGATTTGCTCAGGGACAGTAGTAAATTGGTTTTGATCCAATATTAACCATTTTAACCTGGGGAGATGCCCAAAGGACGAGGGGAGATCTACTAATTTATTCGAATTTAAATAGGCATTTTGGAGCGATTCTAATTCTCCGAAAGATTCTGGCAGATTTTCTAACTGATTTGCTACTACCAAGAGGGAATCAAGCGACTTGAGGTTACCAAGAGACTCAGGTAGAGCAGTCAATTGATTGGCGCTTAAGCCAAGTACTTGAAGTGAAAATAATTGAGGGATGGATTCTGGGAGGTCTTTAAACTGGTTATTATCTAAATACAGGAATTGAAGAGATTTCAGGTTGCTAAAAGAGTTTGGGAGATTCGATAATTGATTATGAGGCAAAGCCAAATCTTGAAGTGCTTTTAAATTCCCAAAAGAATCTGGGAGCATCATTAGCTGATTATGGTGTAAATAGAGCGTTTGCAGTGAATGTATGTCCCCAAAAGATTCTTGAAGTTCCGTCAGCATATTATAGTGCAAATCTAACCATTGTAGTGAACTCAGCTGCCCAAAGTATTCTGGAAGATTATTCAATTGATTGCTCGCAATTGAGAGTGTTTTGAGGGAGTTAAGATTTCCGAATGATTCCGGAAGAGTTTGCAACTGATTTTCGCAGAGATAAAGAACTTGAAGCGAACTCAATTGTCCAATGGACTCTGGAAGTTCCTTTAATCCACAGTGGAATAACCCAAGTTCGTTAATATGGGTACCTTCTACCTTTTTTCCAAAGCTATCCCACTCCACTTGATTTACTACCGGAATGGGCTTGCCCAGTAGGTCTTCTATTTCTTCTAATACCTTCTCTTCGGATGTCATAACTCACTATGCCTTTTTAAGTATAAAAATTACGATAAGGAAGCATGCCAGGAAGCAATGCCATCTTCTTTTTTAATTTTAAATATACTCCTAATAAGGTTAATGTTATGGCAATCGTCTGGAAAACTATCGGAGAACTCTGGGGATATCCCATTTGCACAGTAGCCGTGGCTCCCAGCCGCTATATTTTCTCGTTGTTAAATGAGGTCAAGGAATTTATGGTGAAAGTCCCTTCGCCGCAAATTGAGAATGCCATCAGCATCGCTGGCAGATCATCAGGGCGCGATACCGATAAAATCGCTGAACTTGGGCTCACATTTGATGAAAGGAAAAGCACTCTGAATAGTTGGAGTATTTGAGATGTCTCCATGCCTTTTATAGGAACAGAGACCTACGTAAATTCACATAATTTGTAACTGTTTCGAATGGCGCAATATTTAAAAAATTTGAAAACGAATTTTATAACATTATCAATTTCATAATATAGTAATACAAAATAATTTTTTTTACCAGTTTCATAATATAGTAATACAAAATAATTTGGGTGGAAATAATGGAATACAAAATTAAGAAATTGGCCATGATAGCGATCATTCCATTGATTATATTTAGCCAGGCATTTTTTTTACCAGTTCATGCGGTTCCTGTGAATTGTTTTAATTGGTCATCTAGCACGGGTTCTGAGGTCACTAGCGTGGCGATCTCCGCAGACGGACAGTACATCGTGGCCGGAAGCTGGGATTATAAGGTCTATCTTTTTAATAGGACCAGCTCTACCCCACTCTGGTCATATGACACGGGTTATGAGGTCTATAGCGTGGGGATCTCTGCGGACGGGAAGTACATCGTGGCCGGAAGCGATTGGACGGTCTATCTTTTTAATAGGGCCAGCTCTACACCGCTCTGGTCATATTATACGGGTTTTCTTGTCGAGAGCGTGGCGATCTCCGCGGATGGGCGGTTCATTGCTGCCGGAAGCAATGATGGTACTGTCTATCTTTTTAATAGGACCAGCTCTACCCCGCTCTGGTCATCTAGCACGGGTGGTAATGTCTATAGCGTGGGGATCTCTGCAAACGGACAGTACATTGCTGCCGGAAGCCAGGATGATAAGGTCTATCTTTTTACTAATACTAGCTCTACACCGCTCTGGTCATCTAGCACGGGTTCTGACGTCACTAGCGTGGCGATCTCCGCAGACGGACAGTACATCGTGGCCGGAAGCTGGGATAGTAAGGTCTATCTTTTTACCAGAACCAGCTCTACCCCGCTCTGGTCATCTAGCACGGGTGGTAATGTCTATAGCGTGGCGATCTCCGCAGACGGACAGTACATCGCGGCCGGAAGCATGGATTCTAAGGTCTATCTTTTTAATAGGATCAGTTCTGCCCCACTCTGGTCATATGTTACTGGCGGTATTGTCAATAGCGTGGGGATCTCTGCGGACGGGCAGTACATCGCGGCCGGAAGCATGGATTCTAAGGTCTATCTTTTTAACAGGACCAGCCTTACCCCGCTCTGGTCATATAACCATGGGCAAGGGAATGGTGTGCGGAGCGTGACTATTTCGGCGGACGGGAAGTACCTTGCCACAGGGAGCTCGAATCATAAGGTGTACCTTTTCGATTTTATAGATCCTGACAAAGATAACCTTTCTGACGGTTATGAGATATTTATATCTAAAACCAATCCGAATTTAAATGATACAGATGGCGATCGGCTCAGTGATGGTGCAGAAATACTTACTTATCACACGAATGCGATTGATTGGGATACGGACGGCGATCTGCTCAGTGATGGTGATGAAATACTTAATTATCA
>Ga0315310_10001382_pt1 | contig 15327 bp, 13 predicted proteins | sample TDP5_MG_FD_203630 | JGI IMG/M metagenome (GOLD analysis project Ga0315310, IMG submission 203630) | Freshwater sediment microbial communities from Lake Towuti, South Sulawesi, Indonesia - TDP5 | ecosystem: Environmental > Aquatic > Freshwater > Lake > Sediment | place: Indonesia: South Sulawesi... | reverse complement strand
CTTCGCTTCCCCTGAAACCTCAAGAGTTGCGTTTGGCTTAGGCGTCCCACATGTCTACTTAAATGACTCGCCTCACGCTGAAGCAGTTGCCCGGCTTACTGTTCCCCTGGCCACGGTTCTTTTGACACCTAAAATCATACCTAAAAGTGCGTGGACTGAGTTTGGCATCACAAGGGAACGAATAATCCAATACAATGCACTAGATGCCTGGGCTTGGCTGAAAGATTTTGAACCCGATAAAACAATATTCCCACAGCTTGGCTTAGAGCGGTCTAGACCCATAGTTGTGTTCAGAACTGAAGAGTCTTTTGCCAGCTATCTGCTTGGAAAGACTCTCAGAACTACAGTTCTGCTACCGATTATTGAAGCCTTATTGAAAACAGACGCCGACTTACAAGTGGTTGTGATACCAAGATACGAGACCCAAATCGACTTTCTTAAGAAGAAACTTGGCTGCCGTGCAAAAGTGTGTGAATCCACCATAGATGCTTCAAGCCTTCTCTCCTACGCATCCGTCTTTGTCGGTGCAGGTGGAACGATGACTGCCGAAGCCGCCTTACTAGGTGTGCCAACGTTTTCGTGTTACCCGGACAAACCCTTCTTGGTCGAGAAGTACCTAATAAAAAAAGGACTGATCGTTCGGGAAACCAGCCTGAAAAGGCTAAGAGCCAGAGTCCTAGAGACGTTAAGAAACGTTGAACGAGTCAAGAACACACAGACAACAAGGGCTCGGACGCTTACGAGCACATTTGAAGACCCAATTGATGTAATTCTAGAAGCGATCAAACGGGTTTCCTGACCGGGTCTGCCTCTTTCGAAACCGTTATACAACCACTGTTGGAATATATACCGCAAATCGTTGAAGCAAAAGGTGATTACAACGGATACAGGCGCTTCCCAGTCGACGGCTATGAAGCTCGAAGCAGGCGACCTTGGCGCGCCAGAGAAAAGGGCAAAGTACACAGTATGCGTTGTTGGTTGCGGTCGAATAGGACTACCGACAGCCTGTGCCTTTGCCGAAGCCGGGTTTCGAGTAGTAGGTGTTGACGCAAACGCTCAGGTTATCAGCCTTCTGAGAAAAGGAAAGGCTCCATTCGTTGAGAATGGACTTGCTGCACTCGTAAAGAAGCACGTGAGAAGTGGTCGTTTCACGGCTGCAGCCGACACCAAGAAGGCTGCCGCGGAGAGCGACATCATCATGGTTATTGTCCCCACGGTCCTAGACGAGAAAAAGAAACCTGACTACTCTTATGTCGAAAAGTCATGCAAGGATGTGGGAATGGGACTCCGTTCAGGTTCCCTCGTCATATTTGCTAGCACGGTCGGCCTAGGCATAACCGAAACCTTGGTGAAAGAGACGCTTGAAAACGGTTCTGGCTTAAAGGCAGGAGTTGACTTCGGGCTTGCGAACAGTCCGACCCGAGCTACACCTGGGCAGATACTCAGAGACATTGCTTCATATCCGCGTGTAGTTGGTGCAGTCGATCAACAGAGTTGCAAGGTTGCCAGCCTTGTTCTAAGCACTGTTGTGAAAGGCGGGATAGTCCCGGTGCGTGATTTGAGAACTGCAGAAGCGGTCAAGCTCTTCGAGAACGTGTATAGGGATGTCTCTCTGGCGTTGGCAAACGATTTTGCCTTGCTCTGCGAAAAGATCAAGGTGGATTATTTGGAAGCTCAAGCAGCCGCTAACACCCAGCCCTATAGCCACCTGCTTCGTCCAGGGATTGTCGCCGGACACATTCCCAAAGACCCCTACCTCCTCTTGGAAGAGGCTGAAAACGTTGGCGCCAAGCTGAGTATGGCTGCCTTAGCCAGGAGGATAAATGATGAGGTTTTAGATCACACGGTTCAGCTTGTGCGTGATGCGCTTGGCAAGTATCAGAAACCTTTCAGAAGAGCTAAGGTTGCCTTGCTTGGGGTTTCTTATAAAGCGAATATCAAGGAGCCTCGTGGAAGCGCTACCCCACAGCTTGTGAAGATGCTCAGCGCCAAAGGTGCAATAGTTCGAGTTTTTGACCCGCTTTACTCCTACGCGGAGCTGAAAGATATGGGGTATCCTGCCGAGAGAACGCTGACCAGAACTATTGAGGGAACAGACTGCATAGTCATCGTTGTGGGTCATACTCGCTTCAAACACCTAAGCCTTAAGAAGTTGAGGCTGATGATGACGAAGACTGCTGCTATAGTCGACATGGGACACGTGATAGCGCCGGAAAAGGCCGAGAAGGAAGGCTTTGTTTACAGGGGAGTAGGCAGAGGTGTGTGGATCAAATGAGAAAACTTGGAGTTGCAGTCGTTGGCGCAGGCTTCTGGGGACGAAACCATGCACGAAACCTCAAGGAACTGGCCGAAACACGTTTGGTTGCAGTCTACGACAGGGACAAGGCTAAAGCCAAGGCTGTGGCTGAACTCTTTGGCGTCGAGGCCTACAGTAACAGTCGACAGCTGTTGAAGAGATCAGATGTGGAAGCGGTAACAGTCTGCACGTGGTCAACTAGCTTGGCAAAGGAAACTCTGAGAGCCCTGAAAGCTGGAAAACACGTGCTGGTTGAAAAGCCCATGGCAAACAACGTTCGAGAAGCTAAGAGAATCTTGGACTTGGCTCAAAAGAACCAACGAGTGTTGATGACCGGTTTCTTGATGCGATTCATTCCGGGCGTTCAACGCATAAAAGAAGCCATTGAGAAAGGTGAAATTGGCACGCTTGTGTATTGCACTGCACGGCGTGTTTCACAGTGGCCTGAACGCATCGGAGATGTCGGTGTCGTCAAGGACCTAGCCATACACGACGTAGACATCACTAGATACCTCTCAGACAGCGACCCAGTTGAGGTCTACGCTAAAGCGGGTAGTTTCAGACACAAGAAGTTCGAGGATCACGCTCAGATTCTCCTAACGTTTAAGGATGGAAAGACTGCCTTCATTGAAGCAAACTGGCTCACACCTTACAAGATACGCAAGCTGACAGTCACAGGAAGCGAAGCCATCATGACTTTGGACTACATTACACAAGAAATCACAATAGAAACAGCAGGTCAAACATTAGCGCCGAGGTATGAGGTTAAAGAACCCTTAAAACTTGAACTCCAACACTTCGCGAACAGCATATTACACAACAAGGAACCTATGGTTTCAGGCATCGACGGCTTAAAGGCCCTACAGATCGCAGACGCCGCTCTAAAATCTGCGCGAAAAGGCACAGCTATAAAACTGAAGTGACAGACGTTGCCTTAGACTTCGTCTTCTTTTTCTTAGAATAATTAGTATTATGGCGCATGTTATTGTCAGTGTTGAAGCAAGAGTGAGCGTGGATAACAGCCACGCTGAAGGTAATTTGTGCTTCTACTGGTCATTCGGGGCTTTCGGGAACATCATCTCGTATGGTTGTGGTGCGATCCAAAGTCGATTGCGCTATTTCTTGCTTTCACTTTTTAGGTTGAACGGCTTTCCCTCGGAGACGATTTTAGCTGGAAACTTGTTTTTCCATTTCTTGAGGAATGGAATCTCTTCTTTCTCGACTCGGAGTTCATCAGGCAACATTTCTGGTATTTCGTCTCTTATGGGATACCAGCGCATGCACTTTGGGCAGATGATGACGCCTTCGACAATCTCCTCTTTCTCCTCAAAAACGTGAAGTTCCAGCGGGTAGTACTTGTCAATTGGGCATGCCAGTATGTCCATCAGCTTGCGCTTGATGATCTATCCCTCCCTTGGTATACCAGTTGTTAAGTGGACAAATTATAAAAAACTTGTTAAAGCTACTTTGTTTTTATTCGCTTCACAATTGGTGGTCTGATTTTTTTTAGGACGCGGTAGCCGCAGTAGGTGCATTTGATGCCGCCTCCGCGCAGTTCCAACTCTTCGGACGATACTATGGAGCCGCATTTCACGCATTCATAGGCTATGCCGGATTGCTTTTCTGTGTCAGACAACTCTTGATTCTCCCTTTTCGCTCTTTACGTCTGCTCATGGTCTTCTTTAAGTGTGTATCGCAGGAATCAGTTATAGTCAAACGGCACAGCTATATAACTCGTTCCGAAGAGCAACTGTATAAGGGCGCCGCTGAAGAGTGAAGCCGAGTGGACAAGCGCGGTAACATCCTGATCCTAGCTGGGGGTGGGGGGCACACTGGTTACTCCTATGCTTTAGCTCAGGCTCTGTTTGGCAGGGCAAATCTGTCCTTTATCGTTCCGGAAGATGATTTCCTCAGCTACAGGAAGCTAAGCCGATTCGGAAAGGTTGATACGCTCATAAAGGCTCGGGGACCCAAGACGCCAACACATGAATTTGCGCCGAGGTTGGCAAAGTCCTTTGCTGAGTCTCTTGGAAAAATAACTCGACGATTCAACGTGGTAGTGAGTTCAGGCAGCAACTTCTGCATTCCACCTGCCACAATAGCTTGGTTCAGGGGAATACCAATAGTGAACATAGAGAGTTCCGTACGCTTCTCAAGAGCTTCCAGAACTGCAATCTTGTTGAGACCATTGTCAGAGTTGACGGCGTTGCAGTGGGAGGAGCAAAGGAAACTTCTTGACGGTGTGGTTGTTGGCCCTATATTGACAAGGCCAGAAGTTGAACCCTCTAAAGGCAGGTACATACTTGTCACAGGCGGAACCTACGGACACCGGCTGCTGTTCGACACCATAAATGAGAGCGACTTGCACAATGTGGTTTTGCAAACAGGAAGGATTGATCCGAACTCATACATGAAAGCGCATCCAGAATGGAAGGTCTTGACTTTGACTGAGAGGTTTTCTGAGTTGCTGGCAGGTGCAGAAGTAGTTGTGACCCACTTTGGTTCCACTGTGCTTGAGGCTGTTGCCTATAGAAAGCCAGTGGTTCTGGTTCCTAACCCTGAGTGGACTAGAACCGCAGGAATAGAGGACGCGGACTACCTAGCCCGTAAGGTTAATGCCGTGCTAGTTCGGGAAATAAGTTTGGAAGGCCTGCTAGAAGCTGTAAGAATAGCCAAAAAGAGGAGTGTGCCTCAGTTTCCGAACGGTGCGGAGACCCTAGCCAACTTAATATTGAAAATGCTCTAACCTGGCTCTCAGCAGTTCCACGAATTCTCGAACCGTTGTCTCTCTGTTGAATCTAGCAACTACTAGTTTTCGTGCGTTCAACCCCATCTGTTTCAGCTTCTTTTTGTTGTCATAGGCGTTGAGCATTGCCTCTGCCATCTGGTCTATCTGCATTGGTTCAGCGTAGATGCCTGTCTTGTTTTCCATGATGAGTTTCTCTAGGTCTGATCCTTTGATTACTGAGACTATTGTGGCTAGTCCAGAGGCTGAGTACTCGAACAGTTTGGTGGTGTAGGCCGACATCCATATAGGGTCATCGTCGAATGGAATCACACCCACGTCGCAGCATGGAAGAATCTTGGCAACCTCATGTCTTGGCTTCTCACCTATGAATTGGACATTTTCAGTGAGTTCTAGCTGTTTTGCGAGTTTTGAATACTCTTCAGTTTTGTCTCCGGTTCCGACAATAAGGAGTCTGATGTTGCTGAGTTTGTGCTCTTTGACAAGCTTGTGCAGCGCCTTGATGACAACATCGATGCGATAATACCACCCAACCACGCCTGCGTAGACGAAAACAAAATCGTGCTCGTTGAGTCCCAGGGTTTTTCTTGTCTCTTTGCGTTGGCTTGGCGAACTCGGATGGAACAGTTTGATGTCTGCTCCGTTTGGTAGCAACCAAGCTTCCCTTGCGCCTCGCTTCCTAACTCTTTCAACAAGCGTTGGTGAAACCGTGGTGACGATGCTGCTTCTTTGATAGATTGCTGTGAACAGAGATCTGTAGAAGCGGTAAAGCATTCTGGTTGCCATGCGCTTGGTGCGTCTCAGAACGGCGTCTTCCCACTCGTCTCGAACATCGACGACAAGCCTCTTGCCAAAGAAGCTAGTAGCTGTGTAGGAGCCTATGCATGGTTCCCCAGGTGGAATCGAAACGATAACCCAATGTGGATTACGTGTGAGGAAAACGATGACGTTGCCGATAAGGCTCGTGAGAATTTGATCAACTGGATGTTTGAAGCCTGATGAAGGAATCCTGATCACGCTGACCTGTTCATCATCTGAGGGTTTAAGACCGCGGAGACGATTGATTGAGAGAAAGGTGAGGACGGTCACGTCATAGCCCATCTGACTAAACAGTCGGGCAAAGTCTTGTATGCGAGAAGCTCCGCCTCCAGTTAAGGGTGGATAAAAGCTTGTGACAAATAGAAGGCGCGGTTTTGGTTCCTTCATGGTTCTTATTTTACCTGTGCTCTGCTAATAAATTAGAACATTGCCATTTTATGCTTGCTTATCTAATCCAAACTTAATCTATGGGCGAATGTTTTGAGAAAAACCTAACAAGCGGCTTGAAATAAGCCTTTGTTGCGTCACTGATATGTCGACATGTGCCGGCACAGGCAGTTCTGTTAAAACTGAAATAGGAGCACCAGTTACAGTGAAGATGAGGCACATGCCAGACAAAGCAGTTCTCTTTGTTACAAACTATTTCATTGACAATCCAAGGAAGATCGCTGGAGGAATTGGTGAACGACTGTACGGCCTCTACTACACGTTTACGAGAAAATACTCAATGTCTTACAGAGTCTATTGGTATTCGTGGCAGGATCGCAGGCTTAGACGCTTCAACGAGCAAGGCAGCTTGGCAACGTTGAGCAGTAGAGTATTGCCCACTGCTTTGTTACTGCTTTTAGCAAGGAGTCTTAAGGACAAGAAGCCGCTGTTTGTATGCTTCGCCTATCCCTACGGGTGCCATGGCTTTGAATACCCGATCTCGCTGTTTCTCCTAGCTATTTTTCGAATTTCTAGGCTCGTTCAAATGATCACTGACTATTTCGATCCGCCGATAGAGAGCAAGCTCACATTCGAGGGAAAGATGTCGTCTCGCTTTTACCTATGGAGCACCGTAAAGGATTTTCTGTCCCTCAAGCTTAGCAGTGTCATAATATTTTTGTCGCGTAGGTATGTCGAACACACTGTTGCAAGGTATTTCCTTAACGAGTCCAACACGTGTGTCATACCATGTGGGAGCTTTCCAAGTCTTATTTCTCTGAGTTCTCCAAAAAAGTCTGGAAGCCTTGATCTGCTTTATTCAGGTTCTCTGATTCCGGCGAAGGACATACTGGCCCTAATGAGAGCGTTAGATAGAGTTCGCGAAAAAGGCTATAACATAAACTTGATTTTGACAGGGTTTCGTGGAATAGACCTAGAAGAAAAAGAATATGTGAAACACTTTTTTGAACCAGATTGGGTGTCGTGGGTTAACAACGTTTTGATCAATGCCGACGTTGGCCTTCTGCCTTATCCAAGGAGAATTCATTGGGATCTAACTCATCTCGCGAAGCTTCCAGACTACATGTGCGCTGGAAAGCCCATAGTCTCCACGAATCTACTTGAAACGTCTAGGATACTGCAGACCCACAAGTGTGGCTTAGTCGCCCAAGACTGGGACGAGTTTGAGAAGATAATAATCAGGCTATACGAAGATCGTAAACTTGCTGCACAACTCGGAAAAAATGGGAGGCGGGCGGTTGAGAACCACTATGATTATCAAAAGCACGCTGATCAGTTGGCCAGACTTCTAGACACATTAGCTTAAGTGTCTGGTCTCTGGAACAGAGGTTATTTCATTGAGGCTTCCTAATATAGCAGTAGACGGCAAATCCGTAACGAGGGAAGCAATGAATAGGACCGTATTCATCTCAGTGGTAGTCTGTGCCCATAATGAGGAAGACTATGTTGACAAATGCCTCTCCAGCCTGCTTCATGCCATGGACAATTTTCGCAGAGAAATCATATTTGTCGCGGACAGGTGCACAGACAGAACGGTGGAGAGAGCCAAGAAGTATGGGGTCAGGCTGATTGAGAAGAAATGGAGGAGATGGAGAAACAGTTACGCTGAGTCTTTGCAGACAGGATATCTTCGAGCGAAGGGAAGTCACGTTGTAATCGTTGATGTGGACACGATAATTCCGTCGAATTTCCTTAGAGACCTTGTCCCTATGGTCAAAGGCAGAGTCGCATCTGTGGCGGCGCAGATAGTGATTTATCCTGATACTTTTTGGAATCGTGTCATGAATGCTTGGGAGAAAACGTATAGGTTAGCGCCTTTAGGTCGTGAACCCTACGGTGCGGCTAGGCTGATTTCGAAAGAGGCTCTGGACAAGATTGGTGGCTTCAGAGATGTGCCCACACCTGACACTGACCTCGATATAAGACTCTCAGGGATTGGCAATGACAGCGTCTCCGTTCCATCCGTTGCTGTTTACCACATTCGTCATGTCTCGCTCAAATCCATGATTAACGGTCAGATCGTCAATGGACGCGGTCGTTATGCTCTGGGATTGAGTTTCTTGCGCACGCTTGGACAAGCGGTATTCCGTATTCGTCCTTTCCTGATTGAAGGCTGGTTACTGGAGTGGGCGAGAAGTGGTGGCCAAAAAGGCAGGTGATGGTGTGGCTGAGCGTTTGCCCATGATAACCATTGGAGTGCCCACGTACAATCGTGCTTGGTGCCTGCCACGTTTTCTTGATACTGTGGAAAAACTTGACTACCCAAAGGATAAGATTCGGATTGTTTTTGTGGACAATTATTCTGAGGACGAGACGATTAGCCTGCTAAAAGGGTTCAAAGAGCGTTTAGGAGATGTCTATGAAGGAGTTGTCATAGTTACTGAGAAGAGCAACATACCGGAAGCCCGCAATGCATGCTTGAGAAATTCGGTGGGTGAGTATGTGCTTTTCTTGGACACGGATGTCCTTTCACCGCCTGAAACAATAAAGCGTATGCTGGAGGTTTTTGCTTCCAACCCAAAAGCGGCCATAGTTGGTTTTCCGTACAGATCTGAACCGCCAACTTTAGCTGAGAATATGTACTTTAGTAAACAGCCGCGAACTCCACATGCTGCAGCAGTTATTGGAACCGGTTGCACTATGATCAAAAGACGTATCTTCGAGGAAATTGGCACTTTCGACTCTGAATATATGGCTGACGAGGATGCTGACTTGACAGTTAGAGCCAGCAAAGCAGGTTACATAGCGTTACTCGACCCAACAAGAACCCCGCTTCACTTGACAAGAGAGCGATTGCCCGGAATTTTCCAACAAATTGTTGAGTACTCTAGGTATTCATTCGGACCATTGGCAAGGTATCACTTCATGATTCTGCAGCGGCACAAGCCCAGATGGATGAGAAACAAGGTGATTTTCTACTTGGCGATGGGATTAAGCATCCCAATAGCGTTGATTGGGATTGCGCTCTGGAATGTTTTCTTGGTTTTGCCATTTGTGCTCTTGTATGGAGTGGCTTTCGCCTATCACTTTCCCAAAGCCAGTGGAAAATGGCGAATTATCAACGCGGTGGTTTTTCCCTTATTTGGGATGTGTTTTGCCCTAGGGATTTTGCGAGAAGTGCTGAAATCTAGATTGACCTAGAGCATTCCCGTTCTAATAGCTTGGACGTCTATCCAAGTAGGGTATCGTTGTGGTTCTGAGGCGTTTAATATAAAAGCAGATTATCCAAGTAGTGGTCATCGAATAGGTGGTTCACAAATTGAAGATTCTGTTTTTTGGAGGCAGAGGGTGGGGTTTCTCCCAAGACATGTATGATTATGTTTTCAAGCCTATGGGCGCAAAACAACACAAGACAGGACAAGGTGTCGACTGGCGCTATTTTTTTGACGTGATAATGCACGATTATGATTTGATATGGTGTGAAGGTGAGACAAGTCACCTGGCCTGTCTAATGCATTACCTTTTCAAGACTTATACAGTCCATCTGCTTCGTCGAATGTATCGGAGCAATAAAGCCAGAATAGTCTCTCGCTTTCACTTTCACGATGTCGAGCCTTACCTTAAAGAGTTCAAGTGGAAGGCAGTCATGGCACTGACTTACAGTGACAAACCCGTCTGCGTCTCCGAATACTGGCGAACCGAATGCATGCGACTCCTGCCAGTTTATATGGGCACGATTGATCTGAGGATTGTTCACAACGGGGTTGACACCTTCAAGTACGCGCCGAATTCAGGGTTGAAACAGAGCAATACCATCTTCTACTTGGCTGTGACGACCCCCAGAAAGCGCTTACATCTGCTTATCCAAGCAATGAAATATCTCGAGGACTGGAAGCTTGTCGTGGGTGGAACGTTCGCCAAAGATGAAAGCGAATCTGCGAAGTTAAGCGATCCAACTGTACCTGTGCAATATCGAAAAGGCGCAGCGTACTGGGAATGGTGCCATAGACTGAGCGAACCTTTCAGGAACAGGATTGAATGGGCTGGTTTCCTGCGAGAAGAAGAGAAGATACGTATGTATCAGATGGCAAATGTGTTCTGCTTGCCCTCAAAAGTTGAAAGTTGGGGTGTTACCCCGATGGAGGCAATGGCGTGCGGCACACCTTCGGTTGCGACCAATGCAGGTGGCTTGCGGGAGTTTGTGCCTAAACAGCAACTGATTCCTACGTCACCCACTCCTAGAGACATCGCGGAAAAAATACACGAGGTATCACAACATCCAGAATGGGATGAACAAAACAGAGAGATTGCAATAAGTTTCGACTGGAAGCATATCGTAAGAGAAGCAAAGTCGGTAATAAATGAAATCATGAGCTAGCCAAATGCGGTGGTGCAGTCGCGAGCAGCAGAACACGAGTTCTTTCTTATTTTCACGGTTATGATTGTAGGCAGCTGTATTAAGCAGAATAACGGATGAGGAAAACAGCGTGGTTCTGTTTCTGTTTTGCTTTCACCCCATACATAGTCCGCCCAGTATTTGTATCCCAGTTTGCCCAAAGTCTTGATGAACCATTTTCTGTTAAAAGTGTGTTTATGTTCTCTTCTACTGTGTTGCCAATAGAAGCGATGAGGAACAGCAACTTCGATCAGAAACTTTGAGACACGTATAAGCTCTGTTAGAGCCCTAAATGGATTATCGCAATGCTCGATCACCTGATGCGCAACAACTTTGTCAAAAATGTCCTCTCGATAGGGCAAGTGTTGTACGTCGCACTGAACGAAATTGGATAATTTTACGCAAGGTTTCGCAACATCGCAAGTGTAGTCTGCTTCTGAGATGCTGTAGAAGACCTGAGCGCTCCCACCGCAACCAACGTCAAGTGTCTTCATTTTACAACTTCATCTATTCTTAATGCTGAGACTGAATTAAAAGTCTTCAGTTTGAAAAAGTGGATTCTGCTCACTATTTCCGGAGATGGGCATGTGGTAAGTCATCGTAGTTGCATTGACGCTGACCAATCTGTTTCTGGAGAAGGCCATGGCTTCATATTATTCATGAATCTGTCAACAGGAAAGGCTAACAGTAAAGCGAGATATGCCCAAAGCTCTTCTAGGCTTCTTTATGGAGCTTCTCAGCATGCCATGTATCACTGGGAATGCGATCCGATGCTCCCCGAGAAGGACAAGAACTCTTTTTCCAACTCTTCCCAGCTCTTTCTGCGCTATGGGCTGTTCACTTGTTTGAGATGAAACGACACATCAATCGAAAATCCTAGAGATAACACACCGTCTCTGAAACGCAGCTGAAAGAACTGATGCTCTCACAATATCTTCAATTCTGAAGGTGCTTTGAGTTGTTACACTCGGTTCTTATGTTCTCAATGCTACGTAGCCAAGATTCCAGAGTTGCTAGAGTTGCTATTCTTTGCCTTCCTATCATGGTTTTAGTGTAATGTTCCCACATCCGCTTGGTGATATCTGTTCGGTAGAAGCCCCTTTCTACAGTCAGTTTCCCAAATAACAAGTCTGAAAAAAGGTTTCTCCAGGCTTTGCAGGTTATTACATACCAGTATTCGTCAGTGAAACCGTTGCCGAACCCGAGGAACTGAAGGGGAATTCGTTTCTTCAATAGCATGTATATCGCGCGTTCTGCATAATTTCTCCATTTGAATATTCTGTAACCGTGTTTCCAGAATGAACGAGGATACGTTGGCGGCATACCTGTGGCCAAATAAGTTATTTTAAACAACTCACGATCTAAACTGATCAGAACTTTTTGGTAGACTTTGTGGCCAATTCTTAGTTCTGGTGGAAGAGAGAAAACTAGCCTAGTTAGACGAGGATCGAGAGTTATGAAATCATCTTCTGTAAAGCTGCGATAGATTATCCTCCCAACGGCTGTGCTTCTCCTACAATAATTCTTAATGGTGAACTCGTCGCAAATGTTGGCAGGGTCAACTGAGCGAATCTGACTAAATGCTTTGCTAAAAGATTCACTGGCAAGTCCCTTTATTTTCTTAAAAGCCGATGATGTCAAAAGCTCCTTCAAGGCATTATCTGAGAATCTGGTAAGGTCTTTCTGAAGCCGCTCTTTTATTTCTCCTCTTCTCATATCAAACATATCTGCAGACAGATGACTGCCACCGAAGAATAAATCTCCCATGAAACCATGAACCAGATAGTCAATCCCTTTTATTTCCTTCAGGGACAGCAAATATGAAGCTAGAAGATTTCCTCCTTCCACCATCCAAACGTGATGCCGAGCCATTCTTGCCATTTCATAAGGGTCGAGAGAAAGGAAAATCTGTTTCACAGCAGATCTTTCGCTAACTTTCCTTGAAATGTGCGCTTCCGTTGTTTCCGGCACTGCGTGGGTTACAATTGCAACTCTGTTGCGGCGTTCTTTCGGGATACTTGCTAGGACGCCTCTTGAATCGAGACCTCCACCCATCAATATTCCAAAAGTTCCGCTTTTGCTCATCATCATTTCTGCCGCTTTTAGGAACGCACTTGCCAGAAGTTTGAGCCAGCGGTCTTCATGAATATCGTAGTTCGGTTCATATTTGAATCCTTCATTTCTATGCAAGTGAATGTTTGCACCGTCGTAAGTCAGAATGGAACTTGCGTCTAAGCAGTTAATTCCTTTGAACCATGTTTTTTCTCCGAAATGAAAACCAAATGCTAGGAAATCCGCAATCCCATGCCAGTCAACATCGAATTCCTTCAAAAGCAAAAGAGCCTTTATCTGAGAGGCAAAATATAGTCCATCATCTGTCAAAGTGTAATATAACGGCGTCATACCGAACAAATCAGTTTTTATTGTTAACCTGCCAGCCTCTTTATCATACTGTATAAGATTAGGCGACGTCGACGGCAATCCATCAACGCAAGTGGCGTGTCTTTTCTGCTTTCTTATTCTGGTCGAAAGCGTCGATAACTCAATCAATCCGAAAGGTTTCATGTAGATCTCATATAGCTTCTGAGAATCAGACACCTTCATAGTAAGTGCCATCTCCTGCAACAAAGCAGGAGAAACCCTACCAAAACCGCCAACTATCATAATCTATTTCTCTCACACTTGAGATCCACGTCGCGCGGTCAAAACCATGAAGGCACCCTCAAGACTGGATAGGCTTCCATCCACACTCTCGCCCTTTCTTCTGGTGTTCTCTGAGTTTCTCGACCACACAAGCGCCTTCTGCCTTCTGATATACTATATCCTATACCTTGTGCGAGTATTGCTAAATCATTTCTTGTTGAAAGTGCGTTTATTTTATTTTCTACTGTGCTGCCAATAGAGTCGATGAGGAACAGCAACAGCAACATCGAGTGTCTTAATTCAGAGAAGACATCTCAGCAGAATCTGCAAGCGTGATTGTCTGGACCAATGCTTCGGATGACCATAGACACGATGCGCTTAAGTTTATTAGATGCTGTCGTTTATCCAGTTTGTTCATCAGAAATAGGAGTGTTGATCATTGAGTTCTCTTCGACCTACAGCTCGTGTCGCTCGTGGCGCCACTTATCTGTTCATCCAAGGCTTTGCGACCGCATTGATTGGTGTTGTCTACTTTATTGTTCTTGCTCGCTTGTTGACTCAAGCAGAACTCGGAGTCTTCGCTCTCTTGTCCTTCATTCTGCTCCTGCCTCAGGTGTTCGGAACGTTTGCCTTGCCCTCAGCTGCAATCAAGTACATCTCGCAGTATCTGGCCGAAAACAGCAGGGAAAAGGCTCTGTCAGTCATCGTTCGAGTGCTACAAGTTTGCTTGTTGTCTTCACTTGTTGCGGTTGTTGTCCTCGTTGTTCCGGCTGAATGGCTCTCTGCCCGAGTGTTTGGCACCGCAGACTATGCTGCGCTGTTGCGAATCGTCGGCTTCAGCGCGGTCTTCACAATCCTGAACATTGCGACAGTTAGCTTTCTGCAAGGATTGCAGAGGATGGGAGATGTGGCCGCCGTGGGCTTGACGTACAATTTGGTACAAAACGGCGTCGGCATCTTCCTTCTCTTCATGGGTTGGCGCCTCTATGCGGTTGTTCTGGGCTGGTTTCTTGGGTTGCTTGCGGCTTCTGTTCTTGGCTTGGTCTTGACCGCGAGACACCTAGGCATTATAGGGAAAGCACATCCGACCAAGCCCTTGCTTGTCTTCTCTCTTCCGCTCTACGTTTCTGGAGGACTAGGACTCTTTGTGACTTGGGCAGACCAGCTGATCCTTGTGTCATACATGAGCCTAATACCCCCCGGAGCATCTGAAGCTCAGCGACTGTTAGGCATCTACTCCGTGCCTATTCGAGCTTCCATAGTGCCCACATTGTTTTCAAACTCTCTCATTACCGCTTTATTTCCGCAGCTTTCCGAACTGTACGCTCAACAGGGTGTGAGTAGCCTGAAGACATCATTCACCGTTTCTGCACGTTACTCGACACTCATAGGATTTCCATTAATTGTGGGCCTAGCCGCCCTAGCTTACCCAACCATTATCCTGTTCACAGGGTGGAGCAAAGCTGACGGCCTGCTTGCTGCCACCGTTCTGATAATAATCAGTGTAGGCGCCCTCGCAAGCACGCTAGGAGTTGCCACAGGCCCCATACTAATGACGCTTGAACGCACTGCCATTGTCTCGGTCATTTCTGTAGTTTCGATGGCAGCAAGCATCTTCCTATCCTATTTCACCCTAGCACACCTTGCCCTAGGCATGACAGGTACTGCGTGGGCAAGAACGGCAGCCGCAGTAGTCGGGCTCGTCCTCAGTCTATGGGCTGTCAGACGCCACATCCCAGTTTCGCTCGACAAGGAGGCACTGTGGAAATCCTCAGTGGCTTCGGTCGTCTTGGTGGCTGCAATAGTCGTGGTTGACTTGCTGCGAAGACTTGTGTCCTCTGCACCTTACGAGTTCCTAGTGATTAAACTGCATCAGCTTCCGATATATGCCGCAGTTGGCGGCTTGGCCTACTTCTTTGCCTTGGTCGCTTTACACGCCATCAAAACAAGCGACGTAAAGCTTGTTGAAGAATATCTGCCAAAACGCTTCAGGTATCTGGCTTCGTGGCTGGAACGCTTCGCTGTTCGAGCCTAACCAAT
>Ga0315310_10001381_pt1 | contig 15332 bp, 13 predicted proteins | sample TDP5_MG_FD_203630 | JGI IMG/M metagenome (GOLD analysis project Ga0315310, IMG submission 203630) | Freshwater sediment microbial communities from Lake Towuti, South Sulawesi, Indonesia - TDP5 | ecosystem: Environmental > Aquatic > Freshwater > Lake > Sediment | place: Indonesia: South Sulawesi... | reverse complement strand
TGGTGCTTGTTTGGCTGGTACGGAGTGGTGGCAGGCAATTCCTTAGCCGATATACTTTCTTATCTGAGGCTTTTCGCATTGGGCTTAACTTCGTGTCTTTTAGCTTCTGCAATTAATGAAATATTAGGTCTCATTTCGAAAATTCCCTATGTTGGATTTCTCTTAGCAATTGTCATCTTTGTCCTGGCACATCTATTTAATATGGTTATAAATGCTTTTGGAGGATATGTTCATACTTCCAGGTTACAGTATCTTGAGTTTTTTATGAAGTTTTTTGAAGGGGGAGGTGAAGTCTTCAAACCTTTTGCCGAGGAGAGAAGATATACAGTAATTAGGTATTAGTAGTTCATAGTTGATAGTTCATAGTTCGTAGATTGAACTGAAATTACTGTGAACTACGAACTAAATTAAGTCGCGTAGGGGCGACCCTTGTGGTCGCCCGATTGCCGTTCTCGTTTTTTGGCTGAAATTCCAAGACCTCTTCACAAACTATTTTTAATTTGGGATTTGGGATTTGGAATTTGGAATTTGTAATTTGATATAGGGAGGTGGAGATGGAAGGATTGGTAGTTGCTATTCTTGGTGGAGCGATGGCAGTATTTATGGCTGGTATCGGGTCGAGCATAGGTGTAGGGCTGGCTGGTTCGGCAGCAAATGGTGTCTTGTCTGAGAGTCCAGAAAAATTTGGCAGGATGTTTCTTCTGGTAGCGCTTCCAGGAACTCAAGGATTTTATGGTTTCATAATTGGGTTTTTGGTTATTGTCAAATTGGGACTTCTTACTGGGCAAATTCCTGCCATTACCTTGTATCAGGGCTTGCAAATCTTTGGCGCCTGTATGCCAATCGCTTTTTCCGGATGCATTTCAGCTATTCACCAAGGAAAGGTTTGTGCTGCTGGAATAGGGGTGGCAGCAAAACAGCCTGGAGCAGAAATGAGAGCATTAATTTATGGAGCTGTGGTAGAAACATATGCGCTTTTAGGATTGGTAGCTTCTTTTTTCCTGCTTACAGGGATTCGCTTGGGATAATGTTGGAAAGTAATTTTTGATTTTTGATATTTGATTTTTGATTTATAGTGTAGGGCTTTATGCCTGTATTTAAGGAAATCTTATGTCTCTTGAGAAAATTCTTGAGAAGATTATCCGGGATAGTGAAGAGGAGATAAGGAAAATTCTCGACGAAGCAAAGTCTCGGGCTTCCCAGATAATCGAAGAAGGCAGACGAGAAGCGGAAAGGGTGGCTCAGGAGCTCACTAAAGAAGGGGAGGAGAATGCCCGGAAGGTTAGGGAAAGAATTGTGACCCTAGCCTCTTTAGAGTCACGCAAGCGCATACTGGGAGAGAAACAAAGAATTTTGGGAGAGCTTTACCAAGAGGTAGAAAAGAGAATAAGAAATTTGAATGGCAGAGATTATCGAGAGTTGGTAAAGAAAATTATGCTGGAGAGTTGCCAGACGGGTGAAGAGATAGTAGTTATTGGCGAAAAAGAGAGGAAGAGAATCGACCAGAAGTTGATTGAGACTGTAAACGCTGAATTGGTGAAAGCTGGCAAAAAGGGTAAACTGAAGTTGTCCTCTGAGCCAGCGTCTATTCCTGATGGATTTATTCTGAAATTGGGAAAGATAGAGATAAGTAACTCCTGGGAGAACATATTGAGGTCCTTACGGGAAAAAACAGAAGATGAAGTTATCAGGCTCCTCTTTACATAAAAGTTTAAAGAAGGAGTAGCAGACTTTAGTCTGCGTATTGAAATCGATTCAAAAGATAGTTTGCTCATCCGTGTGGAATTTCTTGAAGCCAAAAAACTTCGGATTTTGTAAGGTGCAAATCTAGACTCCTCGCTTCGCTCGTCGAACAGAGATTTGCTTTGGATATCAGAAGCCAGGTGTTTTAGCACATAGAGGAGTCACATTGTAGTCTAAATTCCTGCTTTAACGGGAGCAGGTCATCCTCGTTTTTTGGCTGAAATTCCAAAACTCTTCGTAAACTATCTTTCGAATTTCAGCGTAGGGGCGACCCTTGTGGTTGCCCTAAGGTAGTCGCTCTGATCCATCGGAGCGTTTGAAATAGGAGTAGCAGACTTCAGTCTGCGTCCTGGAGTCTCATATGGATAACCGGTATGCTTATGCTGTGGGAAAGATAAGGGCAAGGGAAGTAAGATTACTCAATCTGCATAAGCTCTTAAGTATTATTGAGGCGGAAAATGTTGAACAGGCACTGAAAGGGTTGAGCGATACAGATTACGGAGAGGGGCTGGCATTGGTTAAAACGGAGGAGAATTTCGACTCGCATCTCTCTCGCCAGATAGAGAGCATCTATGAGTTGATTTCTGAACTGACACACGATCCCGAGTTAACAGACTTATTTATTTTACGAAACGACTTCCATAATATAAAGGTTGCTTTTAAGAAGAAGTGCGGAGCTACTGTGGAGGAAGAATACTACCTGGCTCCCTCTATAGTTAATCGGGAAGAACTTGCAGAGGCAATGGAAACAGGTAATTTCGCCAGATTACCCCCTCTTTTGGCAGGAGCTCTCCAGAAGATAGAGAGAATATTTAGTGCTGAAAAGAATATCCAGCTAATCGACACTACACTCGATGAGAAATACCTTTCTCACTGCCTTCAGGTATCACGGCGCGCAAAGTGTGAATTTCTGGAGAAACTCTTTTCAATTCAAATTGACCTCACTAATATCAGAACTTTCTTGAGATTGAAAGAGATGGGTAAAGGGAGAGATTATTTGGAGGAATGTTTGATTTCTGGAGGGGTCTTAGAGAGAGAACACTTCTTAAAATCTTTTGAAGGGTCTATGGAGGGCTTTGTCGATAGTCTGAGATTCAAAGATTATTACGAAATAGTGAAGAGAGGGGTTGACCACTGGAAGAGAAGAGGAAGTTTTTCTCTTTTAGAGAAGTTATTCGATGATTACTCATTAAACTTCGTCAAAAAAGCAAAATATATAACCTTTGGCATTGAGCCCTTAATTGGCTATCTGGTGGCTAAGGAGATGGAGGTCAAGAACCTCAGGACCATCGTAGTAGGCAAGTTTAATGGATTGTCTACGGAAATAATTAAACAAAGATTGAGGGATACTTATATTGGTAGCCACAACCTTTAGTTGCGCAATGGGAGAGAAATGAAAGTCGCAATAATTGGCGAGAGAGATTTCATTTTAGGTTTTAAGGGAATGGGGTTCTCTACCTTTCCTGTGAGTGACAGTTCGCAGGCAGCTCAAGCACTCGATGAAATTGGCAAAGGAGGCTATTTATTGGTCTACATTACAGAAACTTTTGCTCGGCCACTTCTGGAAAGGATTGACGAAGTCTCAAGAATGGTAAAAGTAGATATTACTGTTATACCAGGGATTCGAGAGAAAAAGTTAGGTTTGGAGAAGTTAAGGAAGATAGCTATTAGGGCTGTGGGAGCAGATATATTTAGAGAGTCATAGGGTTTGGGTTGAAAAGTGATGATTTTCTGGGAGATAAGAGATGGTTAAAGGTAAGATTGTAAAGGTATCGGGTCCTCTGGTGGTTGCTGAAGGACTGCCGGGAGTGAAAATGTATGAGGTGATGCGGGTGGGGACTCCCGAGTTGATTGGTGAGGTAGTGGAGTTGAAGGAGAACAGAGTCTCTATCCAGGTATACGAAGAGACTGCTGGGCTGGGTCCCGGAGAGCCCGTTGTATCCACAGGCGAGCCCCTCTCACTCGAGTTAGCTCCCGGGTTAATCTCCTCTATTTATGATGGAATTCAGAGGCCGCTCGACAAGATAAGAGAAAAGGCTGGAAATTACATTATCAGAGGAATCCACATTCCTGGAATTGACCGTGAAAAGCGATGGAAGTTCAAACCCCTAATTAAGAAGGGGGATAGAGTTATCTCAGGTGATATAATCGGAGAAGTAGAGGAGACTACTCTGATAACACACAAGATAATGGTGCCGCCGGAAATTGAGGGCGAAGTTGTGGAGATTCTTGAGGGAGAATTCAGGGTGGAGGAGACCGTTGCTCGGATTAGGCTTTCCAATTCTGGCTCCACAGTTTCTTTAACTATGCTTCAGAAGTGGCCTGTCCGACGGCAGAGACCATATAGGGAGAAACTCCCTCCGGCTATCCCTCTTTTCACCGGGACAAGGGTAATCGACACCTTCTTCCCCATCACTAAAGGTGGCACTGCCTGTATTCCTGGCCCCTTCGGAAGCGGAAAGACTGTAGTTCTCCACCAGCTCGCTAAGTGGGCAGATGCAGATATCATTATTTACGTTGGCTGTGGCGAGAGAGGGAATGAGATGTGCGATGTTCTAATGGAACTGCCCAGGTTAAAGGACCCTCGAACGGGAGAGCCCTTGATGAACCGAACTGTCTTGATTGCCAATACTTCCAATATGCCGGTAGCTGCCCGGGAAGCGTCTGTTTATACCGGGTCTACAATCGGGGAGTATTTCCGTGATATGGGATACAAGGTAGCTCTTATGGCAGATTCGACTTCCCGGTGGGCAGAGGCGATGAGAGAGATGTCGGGAAGGCTGGAGGAGATGCCTGGAGAGGAAGGCTATCCTGCCTATCTGGCTGCTAGGGTAGCCGAGTTTTATGAGCGCTCTGGCAGAGTTATCTGTTCTGGTCAGCATCAGAGAGAAGGCTCCCTTTCTATAATTGGTGCTGTTTCTCCCCCTGGGGGTGACCTTTCCGACCCGGTGGTTCAAGCAACCCTGCGTATGGTAAAGGTCTTCTGGAGTCTGGAAGACAAGCTCGCCTACCAGCGCCACTTTCCAGCAATCAATTGGCTGAACAGTTATTCGCTCTACCTGGATAATGTTGAGGAATACTTATTTAAAGAAGTAGCTAAAGATTATCTCAAGTTGCGTTCAGAGGCGATGCGTACCCTTCAGGAGGAAGCATCTCTGGAAGAGTTAGTGAGGCTGGTAGGATTGGAAGCGCTCTCCCCTCAGGATAGACTAATTTTAGAGACTGCAAAGTCGATAAGGGAAGATTTTCTCCATCAGTATGCCTTTGACCCGCAGGATACTTATACGGGAGTAAGGAAGCAGTATCGAATGCTTAAAGTTATAATTAAACTTTTCCACCTCTCAAAGGAGTTATTGGAGGAGGGTGTAGAGTTCTCCGAACTTCTGAAGCTCAAAGTGAGAGAAAAGATATCCCGGATGAAATTCATCGATGAGGAAGAAGAGGAGAAATTTGACCTGATAGAAGAGGAAATGGGAAAGCAAGTTAAGGAGGTTAAGAGATAATTTTTTGAATTATTGTAGAGATTCGATTCATCGAACCCGTAAAAGGTGGGGATAGTCGGTCAGAAGATTAAAAGTTAGTTTGCTCGTCGCTAGAATTTCTTGCTAACAAAATCTATTGCGAGCTACACTAAATTTCAAAAACTTGCCCCGATAAATCGGGGCTCGGACAATTGAAATTTCACCGTTTCGCTCGCAAAGATTTAGTAACGCAAGAAATTAAGTGCTTCTCGCAAACCAACTTTTCTATATTGAGTAATTTTTGATTTTTGATTTTTGATTTTTGATTTGTAGTGTAGGGCTTTATGCCCGTAATTTGGAATTGGGGAGTTCTAATGCAAAGAGAGTATCTTACGGTTTCCAGCATTGCCGGACCTTTGATTCTCGTTGAAGATACTGTAGGAGTTAAGTACGACGAGATAGCTGAAATTACCCTTGCCAGCGGGGAGGTAAGAAGGGGAAGGGTACTGGAAGTGGATGGTGGCAAGGTTCTCGTCCAGCTCTTTGAGGGCACCACAGGGCTAAATCTTGCCGAGTCCCGGGTGAGGTTTCTGGAGCGAAGGGTAGAGCTCCCTGTGTCGATGGATATACTGGGAAGAATTTTTGATGGATTGGGTCGTCCGATTGATGGAGGTCCTGCTATACTTGCCGAGAGTAGAGAAGATATAAATGGTAGTCCAATCAACCCGGATGCGCGCAATTATCCCTCAGAATTTATTCAGACCGGCATTTCGGCGATAGACGGAATGAATACGCTGGTTAGAGGTCAGAAACTACCAATCTTCTCAGGCTCGGGGCTTCCACACAATGAGCTCGCCGCACAGATTGCCAGGCAGGCAAAGGTTATTTCTCCAGGGGGAGAAGCGGAGCGTGAGGAGAAGTTTGCCGTTGTCTTTGGAGCAATGGGGATTACCTTTGAAGAAGCCAATTTTTTCATTACAGATTTCAAAAAGACAGGAGCGATAGAGAGGGCTGTGCTGTTCATTAATCTTGCTGACGACCCGGCTATTGAGAGGTTGGCTACTCCCCGGGTAGCTCTGACTGCTGCCGAATATTTGGCTTTTCGCAGGGATATGCATGTGGTAGTAATCTTGAGCGATATGACCAACTATTGTGACGCCCTTAGAGAGGTATCGGCTGCCAGAAAGGAGGTTCCTGGGCGGAGAGGATATCCTGGTTATATGTACACTGATTTGGCAACAATTTATGAGAGAGCCGGAAGAATAAAAGGCAAAAAGGGTTCGATTACCTTAATGCCCATATTAACTATGCCTGAAGATGACAAGACCCATCCCATTCCTGACTTGACAGGCTATATAACTGAGGGTCAGATAATTTTGTCCAGGGAGCTCCACAGAAAGTCCATTTCGCCACCAATAGATGTCCTTCCTTCCCTTTCCAGGTTAAAAGAGAAGGGAATTGGGGAAGGAAAAACAAGGGAAGACCATGGGGATGTAACTTCTCAGCTATTTAGTGCCTATGCGCGGGGCAAGGAGGCAAAGGAGCTGGCGATAATCTTGGGAGAGGCCGCTCTCTCAGAAACAGATAAGATATTCTCTCAATTTGCTGATGAATATGAGAGAAAGTTTGTTGCTCAGGGAGGTTACGAGGAAAGGGGTTTGGAGAAGACCTTGGATATTGGCTGGGAGCTTCTCAGAATGTTGCCCAGGGAAGAGCTGAAGAGGGTGAAGGAAGAAGAGATACAGAAGTATATAGAAAGAGTTGAAAGGAAGTAAATATGAGGCTTGCTGTCAATCCCACGAGGATGGAGCTTTTGAAGTTGAAGAAGAGGTTAATCCTTGCCCATCGAGGACACAGATTGCTTAAAGATAAACAGGATGAACTAATGCGTAATTTTTTATCTCTGGTAGAGGAAATTAAGAACCTCCGTCTTACAGTTGAGAGGGAATTGTCCGAGGCTTACGGGTCCTTCCTTATTGCCAGGTCGACTATGGCCAGAGAGTTTTTAGATGAAGCACTAATGTTTAGCCACTTGGAGACTAGCCTTGAAGTTACATATGTTCTACTTCTCAATCTCAGAGTCCCCAAGTATGAGCTTAAGATGGAGGGCGACTACTTTTCTTATGGACTCCTCACCACCTCTATGGAGCTCGATAGGGCATTGAAAAGGTACAGGGAACTCGTACCAAAGATGGTTGAACTCGCGGAAAAGGGGAGAAGGTTGGAGATGCTTTCTTATGAAATTGAGCGAACTAGACGGAGAGTTAATGCTTTAGAACACATATTGATTCCCAATATAATGGAAACTATCAGTTATATTAGCATGAAACTGGAAGAACTGGAAAGAAGCAATCTTACCAGGCTTATGAAGATTAAGGATATTGTAAGAAGGCATTAGACAAGAAGACGGCACCGTTAACGGTGTCACCGATAAGTATAGGGGGCTGCTGAGGGGTTTGGAGTAGCGAAGCAAAGCTTCGCACAATGACGCGGAGCTACCGCTCCGCTACTCCTTTCCGCGGGAGTGGCACTCTAAAGAGTGCCCGACCACGCGTAGGGGCGACTTTTGTGGTCGCCCATTGGTCGGTCACTATATCAGTAGGTCGGGTGGCGTGGATGGAATTTTCTCTATCACTGGCAACAATTCTGTTTTTAGCTGTTACCATAATCTATTTAGTTAGAAAATATGGGAGAGAAAGGGAGTTACGAGTTAAGTTAAAGGAGGCAGAAGATAAGATAAAAAAACATCTAGAAGACCTGGGAAGCCTCCTATCTTTCCTGTTGGGAATTCATGAATTCGGTGTGGCAACAAGCGGAATAGTAGAAATAGAGCGGTTGGCGAAATTGATTGTCACTAACGCAACCAGACTTTTGAGAACGGAGATAGGCTCTCTAATGTTGATAAACAGGGAGACAAACATGCTTGAGATTATAGCAGCAAGAGGTCTGCCGGAAGAACTGGTGAAGAACACCCGTATTCCGATTGGAGAAGGCATTGCCGGGAAAGTGGCTGAGGAGGGAGAGCCGATTCTTTGTGAAGATATAGAAAAGGATGAACGTTTTTTCAGGGAGAGTGATGAAAAATATACCTCTAAGTCTTTTGTCTCCGTTCCGCTCATAGTTCAAAACAGGGTAATCGGGGTTTTAAATGTAAACAATAAAGAGTCGAGACAGAAGTTTGATGAAAAAGACTTAAGGTTATTAACCATTTTAGCCGACCAATCAGCAATGACTATTGAAAATGCAGAACTTTACAGGCATATGCAGGACACCTATCTGGGGACAATTCAGACTCTCGCTCGAGCCATTGATGCCAAAGACCCTTATACTAAAGGCCATTCTGATAGAGTAACCCGATATTCTGTAGAGATTGCCCGAGAGATGAAGCTCTCGGAAAGCATAATTCGGAATATTGAATACGCTGCTCTCATTCACGACATTGGAAAGATTGGTATTCAGGAATCAATCCTCGCAAAAAAAGGTAAACTCTCGGGGACAGAATTTGAGATAGTCAAAATGCATCCGTTAATTGGGGAAAGCATCATCACTCCTGTCAAGTTCTTAAATGGAATCGCTCCGTTAATTCTCTATCATCATGAAAGTTTTAATGGCAAAGGTTATCTGGAAGGATTGAGAGGGGAAGGGATTCCGCTCGGTGCGCGAATCATTAGTGTTGCTGATGCTTTCGATGCGATGACCTCGGATCGACCCTATCGCAAAGCGTTGACGAAGGAAGAGGCTAGAAGAGAATTGGAGAAAGATAGTGGAAAAAGATTCGATCCTGGGGTGGTTAAAGCTCTTTTGAGGGTACTGGACAGAAAAGAACTGGAAAAGGAAGGTTTGTAAGTGGAAGACCTGGCAATTAACTGCGAGCGAGTAAAGAGAGTTTTAGTAGAATTTATTAGAAAGACCATAGAGAAGAGTGGATTCCAGCGAGCGGTCTTAGGCCTTTCTGGGGGAATCGATTCCACTGTCGTCGCTTATCTCGCGGTGGAGGCGCTTGAAGACCCTCGTAATGTGTATGCCTTGATTATGCCTTATAGATTTTACCAGTCGGAGAGCGTAAAGCATGCCCGGCTCGTTGCCAGAAAGCTGGGGATAAATTCACAGATGATTAGGATTGAGCCTATGATTGAGGAATATTTCAGGAAATTTTCTTACAGGAGAATTCGTAGCCACTCTATCCTGGGAGGCGAGGGTGCACGGGTTAAAGCATTGGAATATTTGAGGAGGGGAAACAAGATGGCGCGGGAGAGGATGTCCATTCTTTACGACTGGGCATTATCCTTGAGGGCTTTGGTTCTGGGGACAAGTAATAGGACGGAATTAATTATGGGCTATTTTACCAAATATGGAGATGGAGGAGTTGACCTGGAACCACTGGGCAACCTTTACAAAACTCAGGTGAGGCAACTGGCGAGATATCTCGGGGTTCCTGAGGGGATAATAAAGATGCGTCCTTCGGCAGGTTTATGGCCAGGCCAGACCGACGAAGGAGAACTGGGCATCAGTTATGACGAGCTGGATAGGATACTATATTATATGTTCGACAAGAAATTTACTACTAAGAAGTTATTAACACTTGGCTTTTCAATAGAAAATATTGAGAAAGTCAAAAATTTTGTCAGGAATTCAGAGCACAAAAGGAGGCTACCGCCAGTTGCCAGAATAAGGTAAAACTATGGGTATACTCTATGCTGTGGCTACTCCCATTGGGAATCTGGAAGATATAACTTTAAGAGCACTGCGTATTCTTAAGGAAGTCGATTTAATTGCAGCTGAAGATACAAGAAAGACCAGAAAATTATTAAGCCATTATAGCATTCATACCCCCCTTACAAGCTATTACGGCAGAGACAGGAAAGCAGATTATCTAATTGCCACCCTGAAGAGAGGGAAGAACGTCGCTATAGTCTCAGAAGCAGGAACTCCTGGAATTTCCGACCCTGGCTATCCTCTCATAAAGAAAGCGATAGAGAATGGAATTACCGTCCAGTCAATTCCCGGTCCCTGTGCTGCTATATCTGCACTCGTAGTATCAGGTCTGCCCACTGATGGATTCATTTTTACTGGCTTTTTGCCCCGCAAGAAAGGAAAGTTGACAAAAAGACTGAAGGAACTTTTCAATTTCGAAAAGACGGTTATTTTTTATGAATCGCCAAACAGGGTACTTGCCACTCTGGAGGTCGTCAAGGAAAACTTTGGGGAGGTGAATGTAGTTATCGCCCGGGAATTGACGAAGAAGTTTGAGGAGGTCGTAAGGGGGAGTATTGATAATGTATTGACTCTCCTTGAGAAAAAGGAAATAAAAGGTGAGGTGATAATTCTCCTCCATAAATTACCAATCGGGGTTTGATAAATCAAACCCCTACAGAAGGCAAAGCTTGCGCTTTGCTGCTACAGTCGCACTTGCGAAGCTTTGCTTCGCTACTTCAATTGAATATTTGAATGAGAGCAATGAAATTTCTACGATGGGTTGATATTCAGAGAAATTTTAAGTATAATTAATAATGAAATGGTAATAAAAATTAGACTATTCCATAAATTTATCTTTATTATGGTCGTTCTCGCTGTCATTCCGCTATCAATTGTGGGGCTGAGGATGATTAATATCAATAGGGTAGCTCTTCAGGATTCTATTTTAGAGCTCCACACCCATCTGGCTCAGTCACTGGCTGAGAAGATTGATGATTACATAGATAATCTGAGAGGAAAACTATCATTTATAATTACTTCTCAGAAGATTGGTGAGATGTCCTGGTCAGAAAAGAGAGTTGTGCTGAAATCTCTTTTGGAGACAAGCGAGGATTTCGTTACTATTTCTATTGTAGATAATAAAGGAGAGGAGATAATAAAAGTCTATAACCCAAAGTTTGAAATGAAGCCAAGGCTACTTAATTTGAGACAAGATAAGTTATTTCTTAAAGCTCTTGCAGGCAGTCCAGATATCAGTTCTCTCTACTACGTAGAGGACGATCCCAGGTTGAACATAGCTTATCCTATGGTTGGAGAACAGGTCATTTACATTGTAGTCACACTGAAGGAGCTCTGGTATAAGATTTACAATACGATGATAGGAAGGACTGGATTTGCTTTCCTTGTAAATAAGGAAGGTAAAATCATAGCTCATCCTCAGAAAGAGAAGGCGAAGAACTTTGAGGATGCCACTCGGTTGGCTATTGTCCAGGAGGTCCTTTCTGGCAAGACCCTGGGAAGCAAGGAGTTCACTGACGAGAGGGGAGTGGAAATGGTTGGGGCTTATGCTCCAGTGAAGAGATTAGGTTGGGGGATGATTGTCCAGCAGGCAAAAGACGATGCCTATATCTCTGCAATCAAAATGAAGCAGAACGCCATTCTCTGGATAATTGTGAGCATCTTTGGAGCAGCCCTGGTGGGGCTTCTTACTGCCCGGGGATTGAGCCGGCCCATCCTCAACTTAATTGTCGGTGCAGAGAAAGTAGCCGAGGGCGATTTTACCCATAAGGTTGTGGTGAAGACTCACGATGAACTCTTAACTCTTGCCGATACCTTCAATTTTATGACGCAGAAATTGAAGGAGTATAGTGACCTGCAGATTGACAGGATAATTACCGAGAAGACCAAGACAGAAGCGGTCATCTACAGCATTGCTGATGGAATTGTGATGACAGATTTTTCTGGCAGGATAATGCTTATGAACAGGCAGGCTCGGGAAATGCTTCAAGTTAGCGGGGAAGAGGTGCTGGACAAAAATTTAATGGATTATATTGGCGACCAGAGGATTGCTCAGAGCCTTCGTGAGATAATAGAAGAGAAAGAGAAGACTGTGGTGAAGGAAATTGACCTCTCCCAGGGGCCTTACAAAAAGTTCGTAAAGACAGGTACCAATATCGTCAAGACTGAGAAAGGGAAGAATTTGGGAGTGGTTACAGTGCTCCACGACATTACTCTGGAGAAAGAGATAGAAAAGATGAAAGACGACTTTGTCCATTCGATAACTCATGACCTCAGAAGCCCGATGACTTCCATTCGTGGGTTCGTGGAGGTCCTGCTCGATGGGTCGGCTGGCGAAATAAATGAAGAACAGAAGGATTTTTTGAAAATAATAGATGTTTCCAGTCAGAAACTTCTAGGGATGATAAATAACATCCTGGATGTAGCAAAGTTAGAAACTGGTAAAATGAAACTTAATCTTACAGACTTTGACTCAAAAGAGATAGTGGAGAGGGTCGTCAAGATAATGGAACCCCAGGCAGTTAAATCAGGGGTGAAATTATCGACTCAGGGATTCGAAGCTGTTCCCAAAATTAAGGCTGATAGCGACTTGATGGAGCGGGTAATTATGAATCTGGTATCCAACGCTATAAAGTTTACTCCTTCTGAAGGGAGAGTTGATATAATCGGACAGGACCTCTCGGACAGGATTCAAATTACAGTGGCTGATACTGGATGGGGCATTCCTCCAGACTATTTGGAGAAGGTATTCGACAAATTTCAACAGGTCGGAATTGGTAGTATAGAGAGGGGGTCTGGTTTAGGATTAACAATTGCTAAGTATGGAGTAGAGACGCATTTAGGGAAAATTTGGGTGGAATCTGAAGTGGGAAAAGGAAGCAGATTTTCCTTCTGGCTTCCCAAAAATTTAGTAAAGAATGAAAAGGGAGAGATTGTATGTGGTTGATGGGGAAGAGGTTGACCATTTTGATTATTACTTTTCTAGTTATTCTATCTTTCTCCCTATCATCTATGGCTCAGGAAAAAGAGGTCAAGCTTGTTGAGGTGACTGTAAAGAAAGGAGATACACTCCATAAGTTCGCTGAGATATATTTACGAGACCCATCACGGTGGCCAGAAATTTACAAATATAATAAGGACCTGGTCAAAAATCCCGACCTCATCCTTCCGGCAATGGTAATCAAAGTTCCCATTGGCTTACTGAAGGATGAGATAGCCGATATAATCCATATGAGGAATAATGTGCGTGCTCGCAAGAGGGGAGAATCGGAATGGGAGAAGGCAACTCTATATATGAGGCTATTCTCTGAAGATGGAGTTAGAACTTTTGCTGATTCTCAAGCTCGTATAGAATTTATAAAGGGCGAAATTGTAAGCTTAGGCGAGAACTCGCTGATTATTCTTAGGCCGGAAAAGAAAGAGGAGACAGTGGAGTTACTTTCCGGAGAGTTGAGAGCCTCAGAGGCAAAGGTTCTTACTGCTTCTGCGGTAGTTGAGCCCCAAATCTCACCTATGCTTGCCAAACCCGACTTCAAGACAAAGATAAAAGAGGACAAGACAACTCTGGTATCTGTTTACAAGGGGAAAGTCGACCTTATAGCCCAGGGGGAGAGAGTCACAATTCCTGAAGGATTTATGTCTCAGGCAAAATTGAATTATGCCCCGGAAAAACCGATCGTCCTGCCGCCCCCACCCGACCTGAGCCTGGCTAAGGAAGAGTTGGCAAAAGCACCCACTGCTCCCGCGTTATCCGAGAAGGAAAAAATAGAAGAAAAGATTAATCTGGAGGAGGATTTAGCCACACTCGATTTCTCTGAAAAGAAGAGACTGGGGATAAAGTATCTCCATCTTCAGGTCGCATCTGACACTGAATTTAATGATATAGTTGAAGATAAGAAATTGGAAAGTATCGAAGGCTACCAGAAGAGTAGGCTTCCCGATGGCGAATATTTCTGGAGAGTCTCCTATATTTATGAAGATGATTTTGAGAGCGAATATTCTTCAGTCAGAAGTTTTAGGGTTGTTACTACTCCTCCCGGGTTAGAGGCCTTTTCTCCTGAGGAAGGGGAAAAAATTCGAGATGAGTTGGTTAAGGTGAAGGGGAGGACAGATAAAGGTTGCACAGTAACTGTGAATGATAAACGCGTATACGTTAATGAGAATGGAGATTTTTTCGTTGTGGTATATTTGAGCCGGGGAAATAATGTAATCACTATTCGGTCTCAAGACAGAGCTGGCAATGAGGCGACATTAGAGAGAAGGGTGGAAGTAGTGTCCGTGAAGAAAAAAGGTTTCTGGCGTGGAACAGGGATTGCTGTGGTTACTTTAGGTGTGATTGTGATTATTTTAGTGAGTACCCTCTAAAGGTTAAAGAGATGGCTAAGAAAGTGCTTATTGTTGATAGTGATATTGACGCCAGGTTCTTGGTGAAGGTGCATTTGAGAAGATTCGATGTAGAGTTTATTGAAGCGAGAGATGGGGAGTCGGGACTGGAGCTCGCCCGCTCGGAGAGACCCGACTTAATTGTGATGGATTATGTGCTACCCAGATTGAGCGGTTACGAAATGGTAAAGAGAATTCAGAAGGATGAGACTACCAAAGATATCCCCATAATTATAGTCACAATAGCCGGGTTCGACCTGCAGATGAAGGAATTGAATATTGTAAAATATCTTCCCAAACCTTTTTCTCGAGAAGAATTTTTAGGAGCGGTGAAGGAAGCCTTAGAAGGAATACCCCTTAAAAGAGAGGAAGCCAGACCAATTTCTCCGGGTGGTGAAACTCCAAAAGGAGCGCCTCTTGCCCAAGAGAAAGGCGAGGCCACAGCTAAAATGAAAAAGATTGTTGTAGCTGATGACGAAGAAGAGGTGAGAGAATTCCTGAAAAGTTTACTCAAAGATAAATATCAAGTGGTCCTGGCTAAAGATGGGCTGGATTTAATAGAAAAAGCCAAAAAAGAGAAACCAGACTTAATCATTTGTGATGTGATTATGCCCGGGCAGAGCGGCTATAAAAGTATTAAAAGGTTAAGGGAGAAGCCTGAATTTCTTAATCTTCCCGTAATTTTCGATTCAGGCTTAGTTAAAGATAAAGAGTTATACGAGACCTTAAAGCCAGAAGGGCCAAGCTATTTTATGCCCAAACCATTCACGAAAAAGGTCCTTTTAGATAAAATAAAAGAAATGTTAAATAAATAATTGTAGCTGCAGAGCGAAGCTCTGCTAAAAAAGGCAAAGCTTACGCTTTGCTGCTACAAGAACAAAAATGAATGTAGCTGTCCCGATGAATCGGGACTAAGTTATGGGCTCATAGCTCAATGGAGAGAGCGCAGGGCTGCGGACCCTGGGGTGAGGGTTCGATTCCCTCTGAGCCCTTAAATTTATAGGGACCGGCGTGAAGATTTTCTTAATTTTT
>Ga0315310_10001380_pt1 | contig 15336 bp, 19 predicted proteins | sample TDP5_MG_FD_203630 | JGI IMG/M metagenome (GOLD analysis project Ga0315310, IMG submission 203630) | Freshwater sediment microbial communities from Lake Towuti, South Sulawesi, Indonesia - TDP5 | ecosystem: Environmental > Aquatic > Freshwater > Lake > Sediment | place: Indonesia: South Sulawesi... | reverse complement strand
GCCCTCTGGGCCGCGTGGGTTCAAATCCCACACCCGGCGCCAAATCAAGAATATCTTTATTTATCGGTGAAGATATCTCTCATCACGAGATGATCAGTTTTGAGGGAAATGGAAGTCAGATTGGAAAGACTTGAGATAATGCGTGCGGCCTATACTCACGCCTTTAGTGACACGCCTGAAGAAGATTCAGGTAAAAAGATAAGGGAATGGGCAAAATCTAAGGGTCTAATGGAAAAAGGCATTGGAGCTCGCTTATTCGGCAGAAACACGTACCCAACAGATAAACCTGAGCCTCATGGCTACGAATTTTACCTGACCGTCGGCCCTAACATCGAATCTGAAGGAGATATTAAGATAAGAGAGATACCTAGCGGATTGTGCGCGGTTCTCAGATTTGGGAACCTAGACAAGATAGGAGAAGCTTGGAAGAAACTATGGAAATGGATTGAAGAGAGCGATTATGAGCACGCAGGGTGGAAGAAATGCGAACACGGCTGGGTCGATGGTTTCGAAGAGCACCTAAACTGGCAGGAAGAAGAGCCACGGACCGAATGGATGTTCGACCTCTGGATCCAGTTAAAAGAATAGGGGGCTTGTGCGTCAGGTAGCTGGCTCTATTGGGCTATCTGACCATTCGATCTATATGATTTAAAAACCGAAAATTTACACCAATATTGTCATTTATCCCCTGATCCATCATATATTGACGTTTTAGGCTTGTCTCAGGCTATTTTGGTAAAGTATTCGCTTAATTTGGCTTTTTGCGAAAATTATAAACGAAAACATAAATCTATATCCAGGCGCCAAAGTCACATACGACCTATCCAGCGACGTAATCAACTTTCTTAGGCAACCAAACCTTAAATGCTTTGATAGTTGTATGGCGTGAATAATAAGGTTCAAGAGATATTGTCAAGTTTTTCTGGAGGTTTGTGTGATTAGTTCTCAGGTGAGTTGTGTTGAACCCTTTTCCGTCTTGGTAGATAGGGTTAAGAGAGGGTTATTTGATCTGAACTCAAAAGAGTGAGGTAGTCTAAGATGAAGATATCTTTATGTGGGTATCTCAACTCGGGCTGCACCGAGGTGGCTGAGAACCTTGCCTCTAAACTTGAATTGGAGACTGTGAATACAAGCAGTATTATTGACTCTATAAAGGATTTTGAGTCTTTAAGCAGGTCGGGTGAGGTCGACTTAGATATGGTCATCAAAACGAGGCTGGGGGAGATTCTCAAAAGAGATAACGTAATTGTTGAGGGGAGATCAGCCTTTATGTTGCTGGACAGAAAAGACGTTACGAAGATCTTTCTTAATGCCTCCGCAGCAACCTTCGACTTTTCAATAAACACAAGTTCAAAAACATTCTCAAAGGTTGCCGACATCATCGACGAAGTTATAAAATCAGTCATAGCGTGAACTCCTCTAATAGTGGACGGCGATAATTCGAAAGGGAAACACATGGAATCAAAAAATGACCATCATAATCTCTGAGAAAGATTCTTCGTAACTAACAGAGAAAAAGATCATCCCAGGACGAGTTTTCGCCTCAGATACCCCAGGTTAAATCATCTCTTCAGATATTTTATTTTTCGTCATTGGCAATTTATAAGTAGGTATGAAGCGTTATTAAATATTTGTCTTGTAGCTAATAAACGCTGTAGCAAATAAGGCTGAATCATAAGAAAGAGGTAAGAGGGTTACGTGGGGTCACTGACTAACAGAGAGACTCAAATTTCATTGTCTCTGCTGGAGTACGAAAGTGATTTATTAAAACATTTAGATCAGTTCAAATGTTCTAAGGTCTTCTCGCAGATTCTTGAGCTTGTTGTTTCAGGTAAACTTTACAGCTTGCATATAGATGTTATGAGACCGCCGTTGATTTCGAATAGATCGGCCTTTCCGATCGAGCTTATTAGGCGGATATACGAAAACCTCCACGAAAGGATAACTCTTGAGATACACTTGATGGTTAAAGAGCCGGAACTTCTCATTGAGGACATAAATAAGTTCGTTGAGCCGGATGGGAGAACTGAAGTATCGATGATTATACAACGGGAGGCATACGGCTCAGAAGAAGAGGTGATAAAGACTTTAAGAGCCATAAAAACTCTAGGTTATAGGGCTGGAATCGGTCTCAATTTACCGACTCCCTTCAAGAGCCTTACGGAAGAAATAATAAAAAATGCAGATCTAGTCTTGATCATGTCCGTTCCGATGGGTAAGGGGGGACAGAAGTACGACGATCAAGCGACTGAAAGAATCAAGGTCATCGCAAGCAGGTTCCCTGACAAACCTATTAAAGTTGATGGAGGGATAAATGATAAGACTGTTCAGTCTGTGAAAAAAGCAGGGGCGAAAATATTGGTGATAGGTTCATTCGTCTCGATGAGCAAAAAACCATTAGCTGTTCTTGAAAATCTTGAAAGAATGCTAGAGAATCCCCAAAACTTCTAACAAAATTTTTAAACTTGTACGAAAGATAATTTATTCACAGATTAAAGCGAGGAGAGAACGGTTTGAAGATAGGTATTTTAACAGTGCTGTTTAACGAATGGGATCTAGAGAAGGTTTTGAAATACGTTTCAAGCTTGGGGTACGAAGCTGTTGAGATTGGAGCGTGGAAAGGCAGCAACCATATAGATGTGGACGAAATATTAAAGGGCGGCGCAACTAGATATAAAAGAACCATTGAAAAATATGGGCTCTTCATCTCGGGGTTAAGCAACCACCTTGAAGGACAGCTTGTACTCGGCCCTTTAGATTCGTCGACTGACGATTGGTGTAAAGGTTCGCCGGATGAAAAAGTGAAGTACGGGATAGAACGTATGAAGAAGACGGCTGAAGCTGCGGCTGCACTTGATGTACCAGTAGTGAACGGATTCATCGGGGCGCCAAACTGGGGAGCTTGGTACATATTCCCGCCAGCATATGAGAAGATTTTTGAAAAAGGATTCGAGTTGTTTGCTGAACGTTGGGGCGAGATTCTCGATTTCTTTGCTGCTCAAGGGATCAAGTTTGCCCATGAAGTCCACCCGCAAGAGCAAGCCTACAACATTGAGACAGCTGAGCAGGCGATTAAGGCGATAAACGGAAAGAAAGAGTTCGGCTTCAACTTCGATCCGAGCCACTTAGTCTGGCAAGGGATTGATCCAGTTGTTTTCATTAAGAAGTTTGGAGACAGAATTTATCATGTGCATGCAAAAGACGCCGAGTTAGTTAAAGAGAACCTCCCAGTATCCGGTCACATACCAACTGGATCATGGAGGAGACCTAGCAGGGGCTTTAGATTCCGAGTTGTAGGCTGGGGAGATGTTGAATGGAAGAGGGTCATGACCGCTTTGCTAGAGGTTGGATATGACTATGTACTGAGTTATGAACATGAAGATCCAGTTATGAGCCGTGAAGACGGCTGCGAGAAGTGCATTGCTTTCCTAAAGCCTTTGATTATAAAGGCTCCTTTGGAGAAGGTTTGGTGGTAAACGTGTCTGAGAAAGAAGTCGGATTTGTTCGGATGGGAAAAGTCGAAGAGGTGCCTAAGGAGATAAAAGAGATCGGTGTGGGCGTCCTCGGCTATTCATTTATGGGCAAAGCGCACACAAATGCCTATATCAAGATGCCGATATTTTTCTATCCCCCACCAGCTAAACCGAAGCTGGTGGCTATTTGCGGTCGAACCGAAAAGGCCGTAGCAGAAGCGGCAAAAAGATATGGTTACACGAAATACTACTTAGATTGGCAGGATCTTATCAAGGATCCTGAGATTGAACTGGTGGACAACGTTCTCCCGAATAATATGCATGCAGAGCCCTCGATCGCGGCTGCTGAGGCTGGCAAACACGTAATCTGCGAGAAACCTTTAGCCATGAACGTCGACGAGGCGAAAAAGATGTATACGGCTGTTGAGAAAGCCGGTGTAAAACACCAGGTTGGCTTCAACTATCGTTTCGTGCCGGCTATAGCATTAGCCAAGAAGCTGTTAGACGAAGGATTCTTGGGAAAAATTTTGCAGTATAGGGCAGTTTACCTTCAAGAGTGGATTATGGACCCGAATTTTCCGCTTGTATGGCGGTTAAGAAAAAGCGTTGCGGCTTCAGGTGCCTTAGGTGACCTTGGTGCACACGTTTTAGATTTGGCTAGATTTCTCGTGGGAGATATTGAATCTGTCTGCGGGATGACTAAGACCTTCATTGAGGAACGTCCGTTGCCTGAGGATCCTAAGAAGAAGGGGAAGGTTGACGTAGATGACGCCTTCATCGCTATGTTAAGGTTCAAGAACGGTGCTATCGGCAGCGTGGAAGCGTCCCGTTTCTGCGCTGGACGGAAAAACTTCCAAAGGCTTGAAATTCACGGGACAGAGGGCTCAATCGAGTTCAACCTTGAAAGGCTCAACGAGTTAAATGTTTATTCAAGGAAAGAGCCAAGTGACAGGATGGGCTTCAGGAACATACTCGTCACAGAATCAGTCCATCCCTATATTGAAAAGTGGTGGCCTCACGGCCACATAATCGGTTGGGAACACACCTTCATTCATGAGGTTTATCATTTGATTGATTGCATCGTCAATGATAAGCCTGTAGCGCCTACAGCTGCCACATTCTACGACGGTTTGAAGTGTCAAGAGATACTTGATGGCATCTTGAAATCCTCTGTAAAAGGTAGATGGGTTAGTCTGCCTTAATCTTCCCCCCATTTTTTATAAGGCTAAGTCTGGTGTTGCTCGGTTTTCTGGGCTAAAATTAAAGAGTAAATCATTATTAGGGTTGATCGTTTGAATTCTTTAGGTTATGTAGGTTCGCAAGGGAAGAGGATTGTCTTTGAAGAGAAAGGTCAAGTGGCAATCGAAGACTTTGATATAAAACAGCCGGAATCCGATCAACTATTGATCAGTACGGTGAGCACGCTAATAAGTCCCGGAACGGAGACAGCCTTCTTGATGGCTTTGCCTAATACTTCAGGCGTTTTTCCTCAGTATCCAGGGTACTCAAATGCTGGAGTTGTGGTTTCTGTTGGGAGCGAAGTTTCAAGGTTTAGAGTTGGAGATAGGGTTGCCTCTTCAGCGCCTCACGCAAGCTATGTTTTAGTTAAGGAAGAAGATGTGGTGAAAATTCCTGATGAACTTTCTTTTGATGATGCCACTTTCTTAACATTGGGATGTATAGGCATCCAAGGGGTGCGAAAGGCGGATATTGAGTTGGGTGATTCGGTTGTTGTTTTAGGACAGGGATTGATAGGCCAGATGGCGCTTCAGCTTTCGAAACTAGGCGGGGGCATGCCTACCATGGCGGTCGATATCTACGATAATCGATTGGATGTTGCTCTTAGAAATGGTGCTGACTACGCCTTTAATCCAAGCAAGATGGATGTGGTAAAGGCTGTGAGAGATGTAACCAATGGAGGGGCAAGCGTGGTAATCGAGGCAACGGGAAGCCCCGAAGCAATATCCATCGCCTTAAAATTGGCTGGCAGGCGAGGCAGAGTCGTTCTTCTTGGAAGCACACGGGGAGAATCTACTGTAAACTTTTACAGTGATGTTCACCGTAAAGGAGTTGTCATTATAGGTGCACACAACTCTATTAGGCCCAGATACGAATCGGTACATGGTTATTGGATGGTAAAGGACGACCGGGCGGTTGTGATGAACCTCCTAAACAAGAGATTACTGAAAGTTCGAGACTTTATTAGCCTAAAATTGAGTTTTGAAGAAGCCCCTAGCGCCTATAAGATGCTTATGCAAAGAAAGGAAAGCGTTCTAGGCATAATTTTAGATTGGGAAATAAATTAAGAATAATGCATCCTTACCTTTCTCTCGGTTTTGCAATAATTTCCTTGATCTTCAATTCCAGAAACTTTCTTGGATAGGCTGGCTTAACAACTATAGCCGTATCTGCCCCTCTGTCTGTTCCAGCTATAGCTACGACTTCCCCATCGACCGGTATCAGCCCAGCATCAGCTGCCATCAAAACTATCTCAACACAGACCTTCATCCCTTGACAAAATCTATATAGTGTTTGAGCGACAACCTCATTGAAGGATTTTCCCCCAAATTCTTCTGTAAAAGCCGAGCTAACATCATCGCCTAAAGCGTGAATACCCGTAAGAACCTTAACTCCTTTAGCTAAGAGTTTCTTCCTCTCCTCTCTACTCATAGTCCATCCTTCACTTTTGTAACCCTCACAGATCGTCACGGCAACTATGTTGAAGCTCGTGTCGCGGAAGGTTTCAGCCACCTTCAAGGCTGTGCTCGCGTGGGTTGAAGCAACCACGATATCTCTGATGTCAAGTTCTACGGCTCTTTCGTAGGCTAACTTAATCGTCTCTTCGGTATTATCCGGACCCGGCTTCTCAAAGTAGGTTATGCTCTTTTTCATCGTCCTCACACCACGATTATCTCTAATAAGGGGGATAAAACTTTTCTCACAAGTTTTCTATAAAAGATTTGAGATTGCTTATTCAAGTGTTTGTTTCGATAAACCTGAAGGTGATTAAAAAACCTTAAACTAATTTATAATAGCCTTTAACAAGGTATAATCGAGATAACATGGAAAATCGGAGATTGACCGAAGAGACTTTCGGAGAAATAACGGAAACGTGGAATCCGGTAACAGGTTGCCTCCACTTCTGCACCTACTGCTGGGCTAGAAAATACGCTAGAAGACTGGCATATATGGGTGTCGAACCTTACAGAACGCATCTATTTAAACCAGCATTTGCAGAATGGAGACTTGGACAGAAACTTGGAAAGGGCAGTTTCGTATTCGTCTCAGATATGGGCGATATGTGGGGAGAATGGGTACCAAAAGAATGGATCGATAAAGTCCTAAAAGCGATAAGGTCGAAGCCCAACTCTAAATTCCTTTTTCTAACAAAAAACCCAAAGAGATATTACGATTTCCAAGAAAAATTCACAGAAAACATGATGTTAGGAGCAACGATCGAAACAAATAGAGACCACAAACTAACGAAGGCACCGACCCCGAGAGAAAGATACGAAGCGATGAAAAACCTAAGGTGGAGGCATAAAGCAATAGTAATAGAACCCATCCTAGACTTCGACCCTGAATTCATTGACTGGATAAAAGAGATCGCACCAAAAATGATCTACATTGGTTACGACAATTACAACAACAAGTTGCCAGAGCCCGAGCTAAATAAGGCAAAGAGGCTGGTAAGAGAATTATACGGAATCGCTGACATCAGAGTCAAAGCCCTAAGAAAAGCTTGGTATGAAAAATAGCCACTTTTCAATCGTATTTCATGGAACTAGTTCGATTTTTAGTGGCTTGATTTGGAAACACTAACCTATCTAGAAATGAAATCAACAAATTTCCGCATATTCCCACAAGGGCTCCTAAGAAAAAATCTTCGGGTTTTGTGAAGGGTTTAGGCATAGTTTTTTGGAGAGGGGGTATTGCTCTATTTTACTGATCTGCAGCCTTAATGTGTCAACTGCATCCGAGGATTCAGAGTGTTCCAACTGATTCAGAATCTTCATAGCCAGAACACAAATAGCGTAACGCTAAAGCTCTTTCTGGTGAAAGGGTAGGTGGGCAAGAAAGAAGAGGAGAAGAAAGAACCATTCTACATTGCTAGACCTGAGTACCTTGAGGAATCCACATTCATTGTTATTGTCGAGATGCTTGAGAGGCTTCCCCGCGTAAAGATGCGCTTAAGAAGATACTTAGAGGCTTTCCCGGAATGAATGAAGCCAGCCCCTTCTGGCGAAGAGTCAGAGAACTAAGAAAAGAGATAGCGATCGCACTCTATATGCAGGATCATAGGCACTCAGGCGTATTTAACACTCCTGAAGAGGCTGAGCTGAAAGAAGGCGGATACTGGGACAAAGCCAGAGTCTTAGCCCTACGAAAAGTTCGGGAAGAATCTTTTCCGATTAAAGACTCTCAAAAAGAAGCAGAAAGAAAATGACCTCTAAACTTTTGGGTGCGATGACTGCAAACAGGAGTTTTCCCATTCAAAACTGTGCGTCCACCAAGGTCAGAAGAAAAATCCGCTCTTATGCAAAAAATGTCTCAAATAGAGAAGCAAGCCTAAGAAGCAACTTTCCATTGAGGCGTTCATTCATGTTGTTTAGAAGAGAACATATCAGAATGATCCTTTTAGGCCAGAAGACGATGACCAGAAGGACCAATGAGCGTATTCATAGTTCACCATAGAGCTTCTAATCATTCAGTAATTGATTTGCTACTTTTGTTGTGTTGCGTGTGTTTGGGGTTAAAAATATATATTAATGGAAATAGCTTAGCAATTAGCGGGTGATTTGTCATGTCAGCAAAAGAGATTAAAGCGCTTGTGCGCCGTTGGTTTGAGGAGTCGAACAAGGGGAAGGCAGCGGCCATTGCCGTAATAGACAAGTTATGCGCTAGCGGCTGCATCTTGCACGGTGGCTCCGGCCGCGACTACAGCGTTGAAGAATACAAAAAATATACCAGCGACCTCATCAACGCGTTTCCTGACACTCATTTCACTATTGATGACATGGTGGTCGAAGGGGACAAGGTAGCGGTGCGCATTACAATGAATGGCACAAACAAAGGTGAATTTATGGGCATCGCTCCCACCAATAAGAAGATGACGATGTGGATGATCCAGATCTTCGACATTGCTGGCGGCAACATCGTGGAAGGCTGGTCTAGGTATGACACGCTAGGCTTGATGCAGCAACTCGGCGTTGTACCCACGCCGGGAAAGGGAAAATAACCTCCACTGATCGTCTTCCGATTTCAACTTCCCCTCTTTCTCTGTTCGGTCAATGAATATGAGGTCATTGGGGAAAGCAAGGACTTGAACCTTTTTGGTTTGGGGTTAAATTTTATCCCCCACACACACACTATCTCATTCTCCCTCTATCCCTCCCTCTCTCTAACTAACTCTCTCTCAACAAAAAAACAAAAATAAAAAAAACACACACAAAACAAAAAGACTTCAGTTCAGAGAACAGGCAAAGAGTAAGATACACCTGTCTTCTTAACCAACCAAACCAGTCTAATACTAGATTTATCAAGCATCTTGTGTAAATGCTTTGAAGAGTGACTTTTTCATGTAATTCACGTATGCTAATTCTTTCCACTTCTTGGAATTTGATATCTTTCGAATAGTAGATATGTTCCATGTTTTCGTCAAACCAAAACAGAAAATGACTTAATCCGTTGCGAAGTCTATAGTCGATTCTTGAGAGTATTTCACTACTTTTCGCTATCCCTATCTCATCTAGCGCCCTTAGTAACCCGCCTATACCTGTCTTTTCATTTACTGTTCGGCGTTGGTTCCCAGAAGTGTAATGAATAGGCATCTTCAAGAACAGCAGTAAGTGTTCTCTAAATGATTCAACTGCTTGCAGAAAAATGACTATCTCTTGAGAATAAATGATTCTTCTTAAATGAGAGAAACCGATGCTATCAGGAAGCGCCCTTGCCACGTCTTCGATATTGTCGTAGAGCATGTTGAACGATAATGTCATGTCTATCATATTCCATAGGACTTTCTCAGTTCTCTTTTTCTGTACGTGGCTGAGCTCCCTGTCAAACACAGAGTCTATATATCCTTTTTTATCTAAATCAGCAAAGAGCTCTTGTAGATCAGAGCTGAATTCAAAACATTGACGCCTATGCCTTTGATCAACCATCTGACAGAAACTGTCCACATAAGACATAATCTATATCCCCCGCTTAGCAACCAAATAGAGAGGTTTCCATTTTACTTATTTACTTTATATCTTAAAGGTTCTTAAAGAACTGCGATTCTCGGTGTCCATGTTTCTCTTTCGTCTATGAGGAACTATATCCTAAATGTGCTTATAGCGTATTTAAAGGGGGTTTGTAGGCGCATATGCATAATCAAAAATCAATTAAAACACTCGAAAATAGCCCAGAATAGCGTAAAAATAGCCTAAAATGGCGTCAGATAGCGCAAGAATACCATCTCTGTAGCATTGCCTTAGCGTTTTTTAGCCTATAGATAGCCTTAACCGCCAAAAAAGAAGCTTAGAAACTATTCTAAGCTTCCTTAACATCATACTTTGTAGATTTGCCAGTGCCAATCCTAACTAACACAATGTCAACGTCACTTTTAGCATTAGCTAAGCATCGAACTAAATGGCGATACAACGGCGACTTTTCGCTGACAGTGTAATCATATTCTTTGTCTTCAACTATGATTCTGAACACTTTTCTGCTTCCATACTTGCTTTCAATGTTTTTGGGCAACTGATACTTGACAGTCATACGTGTCTCGCCGATAGGAGCATTAAAAAACTCAGCATAGCCTTTATCCTTAATTCTTGTTTGGCTTTCAGCGTCGAATTTTGCAGTTTCAGATTGGAAATATTCATCTAATTCTTTCTTAGTCATTTCTTTTCACCTCCTTAAACCGCAATTTTCTGATAATACTCTTGATCAAACTACGATGTCGAATGTAATTTCTGATCTCGGCGTCCTGTCTGCCACAACGATAAACAATTCTGGGAGAAGGCTTCTTTCCTTTAGCTGAAACTCTCAATGTCGACTCTTCTTTTCTGCACTGCAACAGAAACCATTTCACTAGTCTTTCGTTGCAGGATTCAAGGCAAGCCCAAGCCATTATGCGAACGTTTTCTGTCCATGATACTTTTCTGTTAAAGACAATATGATAAGAATTTTTGCTAGATTTGAGGACTAGAAAACCTTCGAGACTAAAATATTTCATTATCCTTGAAGCCCAGTATTTCACTTTTTTGAAAGGTGTACTGTCAAAATCAAGCATTACAGTTTCAGTGTCTGTAATGCCGAGAAGAGGTTTAGCTTTCAACTTTTCGTTCAATCCACTCGCCTTCTTGACCGTATTTTTCAGGATGTTCAAGAAACTCTTCAGCAGAAACATCAACGAAGCCCTTAGGCATAATTTCGAGAGCCTTGATCACAGCTTTGTAGAGGTCTTTACCTGTGCCGTGAAACTCATATCTTCCAGATTGTTCAATCTTCTTCGTTCCCTTAGTCTTCTTCCAATATCTCTGTCTTATTCCGTCTTTGCGTCTCTTCCAGAACCTCTGCTTAACTGGAATTTTCGCCTCATAGCTTCCATAAACAGCAATCTTCTTAACCATGTCAAGCTATCTCTCCCATAGTCAAGATGTTGTCGTTTCTTTTGAGAAGACCGATTTCTAACAGAACCTCTAGATAGTCGTCTGTGATCTTTCTCAAAGAAAGACCTGTTCTGTAAGATACTGAACATGCGAAATGTTTGTAGGACATAGGTAAAAGCTCTTTAGCAAGTTTCAGAATTGTCTCTATAGCTCTTTTTCTGCGTCCCTGTCCAAGCCAAAGGTCTTCTTCACTGGTTAGCTTTACTTCGTTTTTGGGTTCTGACTTCATCGATTCTTTATGTCTTCTCAAGCAGTCTTCACTGCAATATGTGAGACCTTTAGAGATTTCTTTTCTGCATTCTGGATTTCTGCATCTAGGCATTTAGTCTTTCGCCTCTTCTTCTGAGATGTAAGTGATAACTTTCAGTTCTTTGTCAACTTCGATGGCGACAAACTTGATTGGTCTACCGAGTTCTTTCTCGAAGTATTCTAGCCAAGTCTTTGGGAGCGTCATAGCCTTGGAAGCTCCTAGCGGAATCAATTTTCTTATGATGGGCATCTCTGTTCACACTCATCGAGTATAGACTAAATATTAGAAAAGTATATATACATTTGCTTGCATACATCCATATGAAAACGTATATATTCGATTGAGGCGTTAAAATGGATATAGGTGCGTTTTATGGGAAGGATTCAAAGAACAACGAACTAATCCTAGAGACTCTAGCGTTGAATGGTCCCTTGATTAAGTGGGAAGTTCTCAAAAAAGTGAACGAGATAAAAAAGAGAATTACATGGGCAACCATAAGCAGAAGGATTGATGACCTTAAAGAGAGAGATTATCTTACTGAATCTGGGAAAAGAAGAATAACTGTAGCTAAAAGAGAAGAAGATACGTCTGTCTATGGTTTAACATGGAGAGGACTTATAGCATCTTTAACTATCAAAGATGTTAGGAATAACATAATCAAGGTAATAGGAAAGAATCCTCAGCTTGATCCATTACAGAAATTATGGTTGTTTGTTAAGGGAGCATATACACAAGAAGAAATACGAGAAGTAATAGAGAAATTTCTCAAAGCCCTTGAAGACGTTCCTTTAGAACTTGAATATGTAAACTGGATGGAGTTTATCTTCTATGTTATACCAACTTTAATTGAGAAATTTGAGAACTTGCTACCAGATAAGAATATTACTGAAATTGAGCAAAGCCCAGAACTTTTAGAATTCTTTTACAAAATTGTCATCCAACAAGAAGAATATGCCGAGAAAAATCTAGAAGAAATCAAAAAGGTGAAATCATGGTTAGAGCAAAGACTGAAAAAATAGTTTTGAATAATCATGGTTCATAGGGTATTTCTAGTGTAACAAAAAAACGCCACATGAGAGGGTTAAAGCCCCAAGAATAAAAGTAGGCAAACTATATTGTTGGGGAGAGTAGGTCACAAAATTCATTTTTCTAAGACTTGACGCCAAGTATTTGGTTTCCCGTGCTAAATCTTCAAAAAGAATAAAAAGGCGAATGGAGTAAGAATATTACATAAAGGTGGCATTCATGGAACAAGAATTCTTTAGTAGAGAGGAACTCATGGGAAAACTTGTCGTAGATCAAGAAGCAATGATCATAGGGAAAGTCAAAGATTTAGCGCTAACTAAGGATGGAAAGATGGGACTGATAGTGGATGGAGATGGAAAAAGTGAAAAATTTGTTATGCTGAATTTTGTTCAGAAGATTGGAGATCTAGTTTTGCTTAAGCCGAAAGAAGCAATATTGCCTCCCTTATCAGCTCCTCCCGCCCAAAAACAGGAAACGCCAAAAGAAGCTCCACGCATATGTAAAAATTGCGGTAGTGAAAATACACCTACTGCGAAGTTTTGTATAAAGTGTGGAAAAGGCTTATGATTTCAAGAATAAAGATAAGTACGGATAGACTGTTGAAACTCTGATTAATGAAGAAGCTCTCTTATTCGCCAAATTTTTAAGACAAGCGTCTTTCCTCTTATGGCGGTTGCTCTATTATTTTCTGCATTCCCGCTTTCCCTGCGAAGGGATTACATTTTTAGTGGCTTGTTTCTCTCATCAACTGGGCGTCGGTGTATAATTGGTCGTTAACTCCTTCAAAACCCCTTCTAGACTTAGAACCTTTTGCTCTTTCCTCTCCATATCACGTAAAACAACCTTTCCCTCTCTCAACTCCTCAAGTCCAATGATAATTACGTGCGTGACCCCTCTTCTACCCGCATCGGAAAGCGCCTTAGAGACCGATCGCCCCATCACTTCGACTTCTGCGCAGATTCCAGCTTCTCTGATCTTAGAAGAGACTTCAAATGCTTTCCCCCTCAACTCATCTGTTACAGAGACGACGAGAACCCTCCTCTTAGCTGATGGCTTTCCAAAAGCCTGCTGTTTAGTCACAACAAGCATGAGGCGGTCCAGTCCTAAAGCCACACCTACAGCCGGCGTATGTTCCCCTCCGAAGAGCTCAATAAGGCCGTCATATCTGCCGCCTCCGCCAAGAGCAATATCCGCCTCCGGAGCATAAACCTCAAATATTATGCCCGTGTAGTATTCTAAACCTCTCGCAAATCTGGCTTCTACAAGCAAATTGAGATCTATGCCACTTTCAGATACTAAGTTCAGAATTTCTTGGAGGTTCTCAGCAGCCTCGTAAGCTGATTTATAATCTTTCACGATGCTCTGAATATCCTTGATGATATGGACTGGGTCGTTTCCCCTCGCTTCGAAGAGGTTACTCAAGGTCTCTTGGCATTTATCTGAACCACCTACATTCTTTACAAGGTTTAAAGCCTCATCCCACTGTTTCTTGTCAAGGAGCTGCATTATGCTATTCTGCTGCGCTTCTTTGATCCCTTCTTCTGCCAGTATACCACGGAGAACTCCTACATGCCCAACCTTGAAGTAATAGTTGCGTATCCGAAGCTTCTTCATGAATTCGTTGGTTAGGGCTAATACCTCAGCGTCAGCCTCAGGCCTGTCAGAACCTATCAGCTCGTAGTTTGCCTGCCAGAACTCTCTGTACCTGCCAAATTGAGGCTCATCATAACGGTATAGGCTCCCCGCACAGAAGAGTCTAATCGGTTTCGGATCGTAAATCAACTTCGTCACCACGAGCCTGGCTATGGAAGCCGTGAACTCTGGCCTAAGAGCTACCTTTCGCCCTCCAAGATCCTCAAAAACGTACATACGTTCCCTTATTTCCTCACCCGCCTTTGCAGCTAAGAGTTCATAGTGCTCCAGAATAGGAGTAATAACTTCTTTATACCCGAATGTTTGAGCTAGAGTCCTTGTAAGCCGCTCAATCTGCCTCATAGTTCCGGCTTCTTCTGGTAGGAAATCTCTCATACCACGGACGGTTCTACGAAATGCTGAAGCCAAAATAACGCCCCCTCTCACGCTCAAATTTTCATATTTTTATCATAGAGTATCTTTCCAAATTTTAGTTTAATGCTACAGGATGCTAAAATTTGTTAGAAGGTTAGTCGTGATAGGGAATAATAGACAACTTCTCCTCTTCTGTTTAAAACGGCTATAATCAAATTTTTCTTAAGGTTTTGAGCGTAATTCAAAGTTCTAGCTAAATCGTCGGTTGCAACGGGTTGTCCCTCTTGAACTCCGAAAATGAGGTAATCGGCAGTGTCCTTCCCATATTGGCCTCTTTCATAAACGCGGAAGTCTATGCCCAGACCGAATCCTTCCCGAACCACGTAGCCTCTGCTCCTTAGGTCTCGATAGATTAGATACTTAACCCAGGCGTCTTCCTTCAATTCTTGGTATCGTTTAAGTAATTCCTGAAACGTGACATTCTCCCTGGTACTCTCATCTTCGACCTCGATTATGCCCTTGCTCAGAAGGTAAAGAGCTTCATAAAAATCAAGCATAAGACCTTCTTTATCGGATGTTCCGTAACCCCGCATCGATAGTCCTTCAGCATCCTCTGAGGAAGGGACAAAAACTCCTTTATCCTTAAGTATAGCCTTTATGTTGACTTTTTCTTCTCCTACCTCATCAGCATCTTTTTCTTTTCGCAACGCAAGCATCCCTTAAGGTTACAACCTAAGACTCTAGCTTTTTTAACGTTTCGGGTTCGATTAAATTATTAGATTCGGACGGTGAAATCAGCCCTTTTTCACATACAATGGCGTCCACGTATCTTAACGGAGTGATATCGAACGCTGGATTAAATACTCTCACATCCCTTGGTGCAATCCTGTAAGATTGTATGTGCGTAACCTCATCTGGGCTT
>Ga0315310_10001379_pt1 | contig 15349 bp, 12 predicted proteins | sample TDP5_MG_FD_203630 | JGI IMG/M metagenome (GOLD analysis project Ga0315310, IMG submission 203630) | Freshwater sediment microbial communities from Lake Towuti, South Sulawesi, Indonesia - TDP5 | ecosystem: Environmental > Aquatic > Freshwater > Lake > Sediment | place: Indonesia: South Sulawesi... | reverse complement strand
TGTTGTACACCGCCGCGAGCATGTCCCTAGCCTTCTCTTGGAGCATGGTCCCATATGGTGAGCTTCACAACTCTGCCATGACGCACCTAGTGACTTTCCCACCGTACACGGACTACGTCTCCTGGGTCTTCGGGCCTAAGGACGTGGAGCTGGTCCGACAGATCACGACGGGTGGCGCACCAGTACCATGGGCTGAGTGGACGCCGTGGCTGGGCTTCTGGATCACCTACGCCATCGTCTGGACATTCTTCTGGGTAGGATGGATGGCCCTCTTGCACGAAAGGTGGATAGAGGTCGAGAGGCTGCCATTCGCCTTCGCAGCGACCGGGACAGAGCAGATAAACTACATAAGCCCTCCACCAGACGCCGACAAGACAGTGCTGCGGACGAAGCTGAAGCTGTTCTTGCTCGGTTGGGTCCTCGGCCTACTGGTGATATTCCCAATAGGCCTACACTACCTCTTCCCGTGGATTCCTGATCCTTACGGCTTCGCTTCGCCGCCTTTCATCAACTGGTACTTCGGGGTCATGATCCTGGACACGATCTCGCCTATCAACAACCTGATCCCAGTCTTGTGGGCCATATCGCTGAACCCGATGCACTTTGCGTTGTTCTACCTCTTCCCGGTGAAGACGCTGTTCTCAATCTGGTTCTTCAACGTCTTCGGAATGCTGCTGCCAAGCCAGGTGGCCTACTGGCTGGGCTACTTCCCCGCGGGGGTAAGGGGAGTCGGCGCGATGTCTGGACCGCCGTTCAAATGGGCCACGATACAGGTCGGGATGTTCATCGGCCTCATCGTGATCTGGTTTGCGCTGAACATAAGGTGGTTCGTTTCCACGATCAGGTTGAAGAGGACGCCTGAAGACTCGAAGAGAGCTCTACCGAACCCCGTCGCATGGATAGTCATAGCGGTCTCCACGATAATCCTTATCGCGATGCTGGGCGCTGCAGGTTCGTCCATTACGTCTGCAATACTCATAATGATTGTCATGCTTTACACCTACCTTTCAAGCATCAGGATCTTAGGCTATTGTGGCCCGGTCGGCACAGCATGGATGGCGATCGACAACTGGCCGGAGTTCCCTATGGTCTTCCGCTGGTATTATGGGCCGAACGTCACACTGCAGACTGTGAACTACGAATACGTTTCCACGATGATGATGACGAATAGGTTCACCAGCCAGCTCATGAGTGAGGCGAACACCCAGTTCGGCATGGCCTTCGCGATGCCTCTGTGCTACAAGGTTGGGTTCGAGACTAAGACTCACCCGATGGACCTCACAAAAGTCATCCTCATAGCGGCGATAATCTCCGCGGTCATAGGCTTCCCGGTGGGCCTCTGGTTCGACTACACGTTCGGCACCGCTAGGACGCCGATGGGCATGTACGACGCCTGGTGGATCTGGGCCTTCCCCACGGTCGGGACTCTTTACGGCTCGCCTAGCCCAGACCCCATCATAGAGTACCTCATAGTCGGAGCCCTGATCACGGCCGTGTGCGGGTTCCTGAACATGAGGTTCATCTGGTGGCCTCTAGAGCCTGCAGGCGTGACCCTATCGGTGAACCTACTAGGTGGCAGCGTCTGGCTCCTGCCAGCGGCCGCCATGTGGGTCGTTAAGATCCTCGTGCTGAGGATCGGTGGCACGAAGCTGAGCGACAACTACGTCGTACCGCTCTGCCTGGGCTTCCTCGTCGGCTACTGGTTCCTAATGTTCATCAGCGGCCTCATGGGCATGGCAAGGTTCTTCCTGCCCGCGTAGGCAAACGAAGACCACGCTCGAGACCCCTTTTCTTTCTCATCTCCGCCTCGTTCTGAAGAAGACACTCTTGACTCTCCAACTCAAGAGTGCGCGATGCTTATCACACTTGATGATAACGAGCTCCCCGAAGCCCCTGACCAGCGCTACTCACTTCAGGGCGAGGGAATCAGAGCCACCTTTACCACTGGTCTGAGCGTCTCAACCCTAAGGGCAGTCAGCGCAGCTGGCTATCCGTCATCTGCCAGAACCTCGCATGGGGAAGCGAGAGGTCTGGTCTTCTCTCTGGTCAAACTTCATAGCTGCCGTCGCCACGAGTTGCGTGTGCGATGCGGAGGGTGTGGCCAATACGTGCTGGTTTGCGGCCCTGCCACTCAGCTTCCTTGTGATGGCGAGCAGCTTGGTGCTCCATAGAAGCACAGTGACGAAGCTGGTTCTACCGTACCGAGCACTGAAGGAGAGCATTCTCAGCATAGCCTCAGATCTCGACCGGGCTCTCGCCCAATCGTAGTAACCGTTGCAGTCGGCTTTCGACCTGGAGGCTGGGGGACCTTCTTCCTATACCATGGGGCTACGTGGCCTAGCTCGATCGAGTTAGGCGGAGTGCCGCTCAGTAGCTAGCCCCGCCCATTAAAGGCCTTGAAGGGCTCTGTCAACGCATCTCTCCGCGGCCCTGTACTCTTTGACGAGGGTTTTTCCCGCCTCGGTGAGGCGAGCTCCCCCACCACCCTTGCCTCCCCCTCTCCATGTGTCTACAAGCGGCTCTTGAAGGATACTCCTCGCCTCTGACACGTAGTCCCAGACGTACCTGTACGACATGCCGAGGCTCCTAGCAGCGCCGCTGATCGAGCCTACCCGCTCGATCGCTTCGAGAATCTCAGCGCCGCCCTTCCCTATCACCGGTCTCCCATCGACCTCAAGCCAAAGCTTAAACGCAGGGCGGAGTTCTCTCCTCGATCCTCTCATGCTCTTTTCACTCATCGCTGACGAGCCATACTCTTATAAGACTGACCAGGTCCGAGCCGCCCGACGTGTACGCGAGATGATCAGGCAGGCTCACCAAACTTCGGAAACACGGCTCCGAGATGTGGTATCTCTGCGAGGCGCTGCAGCTAGACGACCTCTACTGAAGAGGCCTTGAAGGCTAGGAAGACCTCTAGCCCTAGGTTCAAACCCATCTCGACGAACGACTGCTTTGTGACCACCGCCGCTAGTTCCTGGCCCACATCAACAGCTAACGCGACGAGGCCATCTTGATCCTCGACCTTGACGATCCTCCCCCTGAGAACGTTCCTCGCGCTCGACACGATCGGGGTCTTCGAGACGATTATATCCTCAGGCCTCACGAAGACCGAAACCTTTCCCGTCCTGTTGGAAGCCGCCTCGATCCGAACTCCGCCTCCTAGCGTAATGACCGCTAACCCTTCCTTGGATAACGCGACAGAGCCGTGGAAAACGTTCCGGAGCTGGCCGAAGCTGGCGAGGAAACCTGACGGCCTTCGAAAGAGTTCTTTCGCGTCTCCAACCTGGACAAGGCGTCCCTCGTTGAGAACCGCAACCCTGTCGGCAAGTCTCTCAGCCTGGTCCATTCTGTGGGTTGCCAAGACGACAGTGTTTGCCTCCTCCCCTAGGTTGGAAACAACGTGTTCAATGGCAGATGCATTCGCAGGGTCTAGGTTGGCGGTAGGCTCGTCGAGAAGCAGGAGGGCGGGTCTAACCGCGAGCGCTCGGGCTAGAGAGACCCTCTGCTGCTCTCCGCCTGACAGCTTCCGAGCCTTCCTCTTCTCAAAGCCTTGAAGCCCTACCTTTCTCAGTGCTCTCATGACTTCCTCCTCTATCTCTCTCTTCGCGAGCCCCTTCGTATGGAGCCCGAACGACACGTTCCCATACACGGTCGTGTTGAACATCACGGTTCTCTGGAAGACCATAGACGCGATCCGTCTGAGCCCTGCTGCGTCCTCCCTTCGCCCTTCGACCAGGGCCTCGCCTGATGTAGGCGACTGCAGACCCGCCAGTATCCTAAGGAGGGTCGTCTTCCCTGACCCACTGGGGCCGACCAGAGCCAAGGTCTCCCCTTTCTCAATCTGCAGGTTCGCGCCGGCCAGGGCGGTGGTAGGCCCGTAGCGCATCTGGAGCTCTCGGGTCTCAAGGAACGAGGCCATCATCAAGCCTTCCTCAGTAGGTTGAGAGCCAGGCTTACGCTGTACACGATGCCTAGGAGTACTATGGCTAGTGCGAGGCTGAAGGCGATCTCGCCCCTCGCTGTTTCGAGAGCAATGGAGGTTGTGAGTACCCGCGTTACGTAGCGTATGTTTCCGCCCAGCATCAGGGCGATTCCCAGCTCCGCGATAGCTCGGTTGAAGGCAGCGACCACGGAGAGGAGAACGCTGAAAGAGGCCTCGCGTATGATCGCCAGGGAAGTCTGCATCTCAGAGGCGCCTAACGTTCTCGCCAAGTCTCGAAGCTCCGGGTCAACGCTTTCCAGGGCCGAGGCTGCGAAGGTCACTATGATAGGGGTTATGAGCACTGCCTGGCCTAGGCTGATGGCGAGAGGCGTGTAGAGGAGGCCGAAGACTCCTAGGGGTCCGCTTCGCGAGAAGAGCATATACAGCACGAGGCCGAGGGCGACGGTCGGCACACCTATGAACGCGCTGAAGAAGCCCCTAGCCAGCCTCTTGCCTCGGAAGTTCGTCAAGCCGAGAATCGTCGCGGCAGGTAGGCTCCAGAGGCAGGCTAAGAGCGTCGCAAAGCCTGAAACCTGCAGGGACCTCAACGTGACAGAGGCTACCTCTGGGTCCCCTGAGACTATCAGGTTGAAGGCTTCAACCAGGGCCTCCCAGAGGGATTCAAGGACTGGTGAGAACGTTGCCTTCGACCCGCCTTCCTGTCAGTAGAGATCGCCTGCCTTATACCTATACTCAGGCGGGCACTCGGTTCCATCAAAGTAGGCAAGCTCCTGTATCCATCCCACCTTCTCCGGGTCGCTTCCATCCTTCAATACCTTAACGTATGGATAGAAGAGCGTTTGACCGTATTGCTCTTTTCCGAACTCCGCGAGGACCGTCTGTCCTTCGTCGGAGGCGAGGAACGTGATGAATCTCATAGCGCCGTCGAACCGGACCTTCGTCAGATTCACGTTTTGCGGATTGCAGGCTATGACGCTGTACACGTTGAGCAGCTCCTTGCCTGCGCTGACTAACATGACTAGGTCGATGTTCCCGTTCTTGAGGTTCATCAGGTACGTGCCCATGTCCGTGAGAGTGTAGCCGCGCTTCTCGTTCGCAAGCTTCAACGTGGCAGTCATGCCGCTGCCCGCCTCTAAGTACCAGCTTCCCGTCCTGATGTCGGTGAGGTTGAGCCTCGCCGCTTTCCACAGCTGCTTCTCTTTCGTATGGGTTCCTGAATCGTCTCCTCTCGATACCCAGACGACGCCTCCCCGCTGAGCTGACGAATCGATCTTCCGAAGGGCGTCGAGAGGGGGCAGGCCTTTGATCCCCCCGGGGTCTTCGCTCGGGCCTACAATGATGAAGAAGTTGTAGGCGATCACCTTCCTGTTCACGCCGTAGCCGTCTTGGAGAAACTTGAGCTCTCTGGCGGGGTCATGGACAAGTATCAGGTCTGCATCTCCCCTCATAGCGGTCTGGATCGCCAAACCTGTGCCCTGCGAGATGAAGGAGACGTTAACGCCGCGGTTCTGGGCCTCAAACCTTTCCTTCAGTACGTCCAAGACCCCTGTCTCGTAGAGGCTTGTCGTCGTTGAGACTATGATACTCTCCTTAACAGTCGCTTGGAGATAGTAAGCCCCGCCCACGCTGATAGAAGCTACGACGATCGCCGCGAGTAGAACAGGCTTGGCTTTCACACGGGCCTCTGCAGCTAGGACGATTCGAGGCATAACGCATCGTTATGCGTGAGTAGACATAACGGCCGTCATATAAGCCTTACGCGAAAAGCGCTGTATGCAAGCCAATCTCACGCTGCTCATGGGGTCGCGAGCTCTGCACGGGCCTGTTTGGAGCAATCTTAAGTAAGTCGGGGCAGCGATCCAGGGAGGAGGGCATCGTTGAGCCGTCTGGGCCGCCCGTCAGGCATCGTCCTAGTCGTCTTGATGCAGGCCTTCATCGGCTTCTCTTCGCTCGCTGAGGGCGTCGTGCTCCTAGCCGGTTTTCTACCTGCGGCCGGCCTTCCACCCGGGATGCCAGCCGGGGCTGTGACCATCACGGCCAGCGTCGCTAGCGTCATCGGAGTGATAGGCCTCTGCCTGACTTGGGGCGTCTGGACAGGCAAGGGATGGGCTTGGACAAGCACCTTTGCCTACGCGCTCATCAGCATCCTGGTCAGCGTCGCCTACGTGCCGCTCTCGATCCCTCAGATGTTCATAGACGCACTGATCCTCTACTACCTGACGAGACCAGAGGTGAAGGCGTACTGTCGCAAGGGGCCACCAGTGGGATTGCCGGTCCGCTGGGAGGAGGTGCGACTGCCCAGCGGGACGTATCCGCGCGGCTTGCCGCAACCGCAGGTTCGATGCAGACACTGCGGGACACCGAACCTCCCGGAGGCTACCTACTGTCAAGAATGTGGTAGCATTCTCAAGTAGAGGCCAACTACCCCAGTCACTTGGTTGAAAGGTACTCTGTGTACCTCGCGCAGATGGCCAGACGTGATGAGAGGTCTCCAGCTGGCGCGTTGCGCGCTCATGCGGTAGTATGGCGGGGCTAGGCGAGCAGATAGCTGGGCACTAGGTCCTTCAGCCGCGTAACCTCGTCGAGGCCGAACATCAGGTTCATCGTTTGGACCGCGTTGCCGACATCACCTTTGAGCATATTGTCTAGGGCTGACAGGATGCCTATGCTTCCCCGCTCTTCGTCCAGGAAGAAGCCTACATCACAGTAGTTGGACCCACGCACATACTTGGCGTCGGGCAGGCTTCCCGGCCCCGGCTGCTTCCTCGCCCTGATGCGGATGAACGGCTCGTTGCCGTACGCAGTCCTGTAAGCCTCCCAGAGCTCTCTCTCGTCAACTGAACGCGGTGGAAGAACGTGGCCGATGCACTCGACGCCGCGGACCATGTCGACGGAGAACATCGTAGCCGTCACATGCGACGCGGGCAACCGCAACTCCTGCCTCACCTCAGCTAGATGTCTATGCTCTTTGACCGAGTAGGGCCGCGTAACTCCTGACCGTTCAGCGTGATGCGATGAGCGCGTCGGCTCAGCCCCCGCCTCGGAGGAACCCACCATAATGTCGAAGAAGAGCTTGAAGCCCTCGAACCCTTCAAGCTTGGTAAGCGGATAGGCTGCGAGGATCATCGCGGTGGCGTTGCAGCCGGGGCACGCAGCGTACTTCGCCCCTTTCAGCTCGTCGCGGTGAAGCTCTGGAAGCCCGTACACGAACTCCCGTAGCAGCTCTGGTAAAGGATGGTCCTGTCCGTAGTATTGCTTGTAGGCCTCAGGGCTCTTCAACCTGAAGTCAGCGCTCGTGTCGATTATCCTCGCCCGGTGGCCGTGAAGCTGCTTCACTACACCCAATGAGGCTCCTGAGGGCAGGCATAGGAAGACTACATCGGTCTCCCGGGCTTCTTCAAGGAGCCTCTCGTTCGACTTCGTCAAAGCCTCATTCGCAGGATCGTACAAGGTGAACTTGAGCTCCGTTACGCCGAGCAGGTTCGGATGTTCCACGTGAACATTTGTCCCTGCTAGTCGTCCCTGGCGGGTCGTAGCGAAGGCCAACTCCACGTTCGGGTGCCTTGCCAGGACCTCGAGCAGCGCGACACCCGTGTAGCCCGTGGCGCCGATGACGCCCGCACGCAGGGATGAAGCCATTCTTGATCAAGGGAGCCAATTGAGCCCCGTAGAGACCTTAAACCTTTGGCTTCGAGTCCCCTTAATCTCGACGGGCTACCTGCATCTCCACCGACCCCATTTCTCCCGTGCTATAGGCTCCTCATCCAGACCAGCCGTCTTCTTACCACCACCATCGCTGAGACGAGAACTTTCGAGGCTTCTTAACGTTTATATTCATAAGGATACGGATAAAGTTCATCGATTGTGAATTTCCTTACCTTCGATAACCCTAAGTCCGCACACAAGATAGTAGTATTCCCAATTCCATATGGTTTTATTGCTTCTCTGCACATTCCACAAGGCATGATCATTTCCCTTGGAGAACCCACCACTAGGATGATTCTGAACCTTGAGTTCTCACCCTCTTCTGTCAGCATTGTACCTATTGCATTTTCCTCACCGTGGGTCCATCTGGCTACCTCAAAAGGTACTCCATGGTAAATGTTATTCTTCTCAGACAGAACGTAAGAGCCCGCTCCCGGTTCAATCCCTTCCTCTTTGCACATTTCTAAGAATCTCTTGAGGAGAGGGCTTACACGTTCTATGAAGTCTTTTTCATTCTTAGTCAGTTTGGCCATGATTCAGACCAGGTTTGAAGACTATTTACGTCTTCCTTTAACCGGGTTCGTTGTGGGTTTGGCTGTTTCCGGGTGGAACATGGACCTAGGGAGGGCTCGGCAACTTCCCCGAAAGCTCTTGTGTAATGAGAGCTTTCCCCGCCTCTAGGATGGCTGTCAGCTGCTGTTGGCCTCTTGCCTCCCCGTAGACCCTTACTATCGGCTCAGTTCCCGACGGCCTTATCAGGAGCCATGAGCCGTCCTCCAGGAGAAGCTTCGTGCCGTCCAATCTGTTGACGCCGACAACCCTCAGTCCTGCAACCGTCTCTGGCGGGCTTGAGGCAAGCCGCGTCAGGGAAGCCTCCAGGTCGACGGGCGGAGACGGGGATGAAACCCTGCCGCTAACACATTTTCCATACTCTGCGAACAGCTCTTCTAGGAGTTCGTGAAGCGGTCTACCCGCCTCTGCTCTGGCCTCGGCCACCATGAGGCAGGTGAGTATTCCATCCTTCTCGGAGATGTGGCCCTTGAAGCTGAAGCCGCCGCTCTCCTCGGCGCCTATCACGACATCCTTCTCGCGAAGGCATTGCCCCACATACTTGAAGCCTACGGGAACCTCGTAGACCGGCAGACCGTGGCTCTCAGCGATCCGGTCGGCTAGATGCGTGGTGGCAACGCTTCTTACAACGCCTCCTCTGCGGCCCGTCTTGATCAGGTGTTCGAAGAGGATCGGCAAGAGCTCATTAGCCGCAAAGTAGGAGCCGTCGCTGTCGTAGACCGCCAGCCTGTCCGCGTCGCCGTCAGTTGCAAACCCTAGGTCTGCGCCAAGCGCCTGAACCCGCGCCCTCAGCTCGGCGAGAAATTCAGGGGCCGGCTCGGGCCGGTGTCCGCCGAAGGCGGGGTCAGGCTCCCCATGGATCAACTCAACCTTGCAACCCGCGTCTCTGAGTAGCCTGTCTAAGTAACCTCTTGAGGTGCCGTGCATTGGGTCGCAGACGATGCTCAGGCGGGCTTCCCTTATCGCCTGCAGGTTTACCTCCTTCTCTGCGAACTCGACGTAGGGCTCCAAGGGGTCGGTGAACTGCAGAAGCGCCGACTCCGTGAGCTCCTTAGGCGAGGCCTGCTTGGCGGCCTTGGTTGTGAGAAGCGCGCCTATGCGTTCTGCGAGCTCATCGGTCACATCGGGGAGTGCAGGCCCAGCATAGTACGGTATGTACTTGATGCCATTCCATTCAGGCGGGTTATGCGAAGCCGTTATCATGACTGCACCACCCGCTTCCCTACGTAGGACCTCGAAGGCGACCGCCGGGGTTGGGCTGTCCCTCTCTGTCATGTATGCCCGTATCCTGTTCGCTATCATGACGCTTGAGACATCCTCTGCGAAGCGGCGAGACCACCTGCGTGTGTCATATCCAATGACTACGCCCTTCTCGGCGAGACCATGCTCGTTCAGGTAGTCGGCTATCGCCTGGGCTACGAACTTCACCCTCTCGAAGGTGAAGTCTCGCCCCATAATGCCACGCCACCCGTCCGTTCCGAAATGGATTGCTTCCATCAAGCCTCTACCTGTGAAATGCTCTGCATAGCGTGAGCCTCTGGTTTCACAACTTAGAGGTAGTCTCGCCAGACCTTCCCCAACTTGGCAGGTTCAAGGTTGAAGACGATGGTCTTGATGTTCGTCATCTCCTCGATGCTGTAGCCGACTCCCTCACGGCCCACGCCTGACTCCTTCCACCCACCGAAGGGGAAGAACCCGACGCCGTGCCTCGGGAAATCGTTCACCGTCACACCGCCGACCTGCAACCGTTTCGCGATCTTCCAGATCCCGTAGAAGCTTGTCGAGAAGACGCAGGAGTCAAGGCCGTAGAGTGGCTTGTTAGCGATCGCGATCGCCTCGTCCTCGTCCTTTACTCTGATGAGCGTGACGACGGGGCCGAACGTCTCTTCCCACGCGATCTTAGCCTCCAACGGAACGTGGTCCAACACCGTTGGCTGGTAGTAGCAGCCCTCGTAGGCGCCGCCGCGCAGGAGTCTCGCGCCCTTCTGAACAGCCTCCTCTACCAGGGCGTGGATCCTCTGCGCAGCCCGCTCGTTTATGACAGGGCCTATCGTGGTTGAGGGCTCCCTCGGGTCTCCGAGCTTCCAAGTGTCGACCTCCTGCAGGACGAGTTGTACGAAGGTCTCGGCGATGTCTTCGAGCATAATGATGGCGCTAACGGCGTCGCATCTCTGCCCAGCGTTGCTCAGGCTGCCGTGGACACACTTCACTGCGGCGAGCCTCAGGTCAGCGTCGTCCAGCACGATAGCTACGCCTTTGCCGCCGAGTTCCAGGTGTTGCTTCCGTACCCCTGCTATTGACGCGATGTGTTTGCCGACCTCCGTGCTCCCGGTGAAGCTGACACCTCCCACCTTCGGGTTTGAGACGAGAGCGTCGCCGACCTCACCTCCCCTGCCTGTTACCACGTTGAACGTGCCTGACGGAATGCCTGCAGCCTCTAGGGCTCTGCCGAGGAGCAGGAGCGATAGGGGCGCGTCGCTCGGCGGTTTCGCGACGACCGCGTTGCCTGAGAGGAGGGCTGGCACCACCTTCGCGGCTGAGATGAAGAGCGGGTAGTTGAACGGCGAGATCGCGGCGACAACGCCGATGGGTTCTCGGATTACCAAGCCTACCTTGCCTAAGGTGTCTTTAGCCCAGTCGCCTGGAAGGTACTCGCCGAAGATCTTTCTCGCCTCCTGCATTGTCAGCTCCATCCTGTCAGCGGCCGCTCTGACCTCGCCTTCAGCGCTAGGCCTAGGCTTTCCCGCCTCGAGGGTGAGGACCGTTGCGAAGTCGTGCATGTGTTCAAGCAGAAGCTCCCCGGCCTCTTGGAATGTCTCGATGCGTTGAATCGCGGGCATGTCCCTTATCTTGGCACGGGCCTCGTAGGCGGCATCAACCGTGCGCTCAACGTCCTCAACTCCGGCTGACTGAACCCTAGCTATGACGCTGCCGTCGATCGGCGTATGCGCATCGAAGGTTCGGCCCGTTGCGGAGGGCGTCCATTTTCCGTCCGAGAAAAGGTTGAAGACGGGCAGTCCATCGGGGCCGACCGTGTACGTGGGCTCGAAGAAGTCGCCCAGCTTCAGCTCAGGCCTGGCAGCTCTTTGGCTCATCGCAACACCCACGGGAATCTGAGCAGCCGGCCTTTTCTCCTTTTGCCAATGACTCCTTCCAGGGGACCATGGGAAAGACGCGACGCACGTGGCTCGAGCCTGTCAGGAGAAGGCTTTGCGATTCGCGCCTGCCTATCTACACTGCTCTAGGCCGGAACGCAAGGTAGGGTCGCATGTGCGCTTTTTCACGTGTATGATTTGCTCATTAAGGACGGTGTTGTCTTACGCCCGTCCCGGGCCTTCACAAGCGGTCTAATGCAGCTGTCCTTCGAGGAACGGTTGAGGCTATGGACGCGGATATCTCCCCTGACCAAGCGAGTGGGCGGCTGACGCCTCTGTCCACATCGTCAGAAGAGGCAAACAGTCGCAGGGCTCGTCCGGCGCGCCCCAGTGCGACCTTGCACGCGGGTGAGAGCGGGGTATCTGAGGGAAACTCTCGTTAACCCGTTGTGCATCGGCCCGTAAGATGCTGCGGAGGTTGGAGGTAGGCGCCTTTCAGCGCAGGCGTCACCTCTTGGATGTAGCGGGCGAGGAATCCGGTCTTGAACTTGGGTTCAGGCGGTCTCCATTTCGCAAGCCTCGCCTTGACCTCGTCCTCAGGCACGAGCAGGTCTAGGCGTTTGTTGGGGATACCTATGCGCATTAGGTCGCCGTTCTTCACGACGGCTATGGGGCCGCCGTCGAAGGCCTCCGGCGTGACGAAGCCCACGATCGTCCCAGCGTTGCCTCCTCCTGAGTACCGTCCATCAGTGACCAGGTAGGTGGCCGATTCCTCTGTGCCGAGCATCTCGCCTTCGGAGCACAACTCCGGCATACCTGGGCCGCCTTTCGGCCCTTCATTCCTGACGACGATGACATCGTTCGGGTCATAGTCCTCCGTCAAGAGGGCCTCTGTAGCCTCGATCTTGTTCTCGAACACCCGGGCCGGACCTGTGTACGTGTACTTCTCCTTTCTGACTCCGGCTGTGCGGATGATCGAGCCTCCTGGCGCCAAGCTGCCTCTGAGCACCGTAATTCCGCCGGTCTTGAGCAAAGGCTGGCTGAGCGGCCTAAGCGTGTCGAATGAGGGCTCCATGTATGGGGGTTGGATGCTCATCCACTTGTCGAAGTCCTTTAGGTTCTCTCGAAGCGTCTTGCCGGTGCAGGTCACCACGTCTAGGTTAAGGAGAGGGCTCAGCTCTTTCATGACGCCGAGGATCCCACCCTTTGAGTCGAGCTCATCGAGGCTCCTAGGCCCGTTCGGGGAGAGGTGGCTCAGGTATGGCGTCTCGTCGCTGAGCCTGTCGAAGTCGTCGACGCCTATCTCTATGCCGAGCTCATGAGCAATAGCTGGGAGGTGCATGCAGTAGTTCGCCGAGCCACCTATCGCGAGGAGGACTCGGATCGCGTTCTCGAAGGAGGCGCGGGTCATGATATCCGACGGCTTGATCCCGGCTTTCACGAGTTCCACGGCTATAGCCCCGGCCCCACGGGCAAGCTCCTCATGAGCCGGTGTAAGCGTATACGTGGTCGCAGTCCTCGGCAACGCCATGCCTAGGGCCTCAGCCATACATTGGCCCGTAGTTGCGGTTCCAAGCCCTGTTCCAGGGCAGCGGCGGAAGTTTAGCCCCGCAGGCACAAGGATCGCCGGTATGTTCAATCGAGCCGCCGCCATCTGCATCCCTGGGTTGCTCTTGTCACAGGCGCTCAGCAGAACCATGCCGTCGAAGTCAACGTGTCTAGCCACCAACTCTATAGAGTCAGCCGTGACATCCCTGATGGGGAGGCAGTACTTCCACGTGTCAGGCTTCTCGTAGCCGTACCCGTAACCATCGCATGTCGCGATCGTGTTGAACTCTAGCGACGCGCCTCCTGCAGCTTTGACGCCGTCCTTGACGAACCGCGACACTTCACGGAGATACAGGTGGCCGGGGACGATCTCGCTCCAAGTGTTGGCCACGCCTATGAAGGGCTTCCTTACATCCTCTGGGCTTAAGCTGTTCTGAACGAGGATGTACCCGCCCTTGCGTCCCTTGTAGTACTCACGCCAGTAAGCGCGCGCCCTGCTCCTAGCAGACAAGAGCTCGCAGCCTCCCACGTAGACCGAGGCTAGTGTGAGGCACACCTCGGCTTAACTCTTCCCCGTGGTCCTAGGCCACACAACGGGTCACAATGAAGGTGTCAGAAGAAGGGTTAGATGCATGCGCGAAAAAGGGTTCACGCAACAATAAGCTTTTCGTCAAGGAGGTTCTTCATCGCCCTGAAGCTTGAGAGGAAGCGCGCCCCCTTCCGCGTCGTCATATACGTGGCTCCTCGCTCGCTTTCGGCCCTCACCTCTATCAGACCTGTCCTCGTGAGATGTGCGAGGTAGTCGCCGGTGACCCTATGGCTTAGGTTGGCCTTATACATGATATGAGTCTTCCCCTCGCCGCTTTGAGCCGTTAACAAGATATCTGCGATGATATCGGTCCTAGACCGATTTCTCCACCTACGACGTGATTTCAAGGCTTAGCCTTACTGGAACTGCGAGACTGTGCTGCCCCGGTGGTCAGCGTCTGTGACGGAGTCCACTTAGGTTTTACGTAGTTTTAGCATAGGGTTGAAGCATATGCTTTGACAACTGGCTTCGAAGGGGATCTCCCGCATAATCTATCCAGAAAACCTCTTCCTCTGTCTTGATAAATGCGCCTCACGTCTCTCATTGTGCCGAGTGGCGTCACTGTTGCGGGTCAGGTAGGTGTCGCCCTTGGTTTCGAGCTCGCTCCCATCAAAGAGGGGTGGCACAGTGGCCGCTATCGAGCAAGGGCTTCTTTCCGAGGTGAGAAGGCAGTGGGAGGAGATGTGGGACAGGAGGTTTGAGGACAAAGAGAGAGCTGAAGGTATCGCTGACAAGGACTACGTCATGCTGCTGGTCGAGAAGGGCTTGGTCATCGCTGCTACAAGGGACTACCGGCTCCCGACCCTCGGGCAGGTCCTAACATACTGGGGGCTGGAAACTAGGGGCAAACGGTATCTCGGCTCGCAGAGACCCGGTTGGGGCGTCTTCATAAGACAAACACTGCGACAGAGGGCCTCAACGGAAACCCAGCGCGCTGGGCCTCCGATTGTGGCGTCTCGCCGCAACACGCTCCAGCGGAAGAAAGCGGGGAGAGGCTGGCTGCACAGATAGACGAGCCGAACTCAGCCTGGCCATCAAGGTAAAAGGTCTTTCCGTCAGGCTGCCCTCGTTCACAAGCTTCTCTTCGTCTTCTCAGGCGATCAGGAGGGTACGGTGATGCGTCAGGTAAAGAATCGAAACAGCTTGGACATACTTGCCGCCATGCTATCGGCCTCAGAGACCGCCTCCGGGAAGACGCATATCATGTTTGGGGCGAATCTGAGCTACAGGCTTCTGGAGCGTTACTTGGCTGAGGCTCTCAGGGCCCGCTTGATCGCTCAGACAGGTCAGAGGTCCTACGGCATCACCGGGAAAGGCAAGGCGTACCTCAGGAAGTACATGACGTACGTGGTCTACCGGAGAGCCCTGAACAATGCCGAGCAGAACTTCCAGAGAGCCCAGTCAACGTTGAGGAAGATGTGCTTGGAAAAGACAGAGGGGCTGAGCCTCACTTCGGCAGTGTCAGGGAACTCCAAGAGCCGATCACGGAAACAACCGCGGGAGTAGACCGCGTGAGTACACCTACCCCTTGGTCGTCCTTCTTGGGGCGAGGTGCAGTGACCCGTAACCCCGTTCCTGGCGCGCCGACTTGAGACAGCTGAGGACTACCATGCGCTCGGAATCCTACAGACTCCCCGTTCTAGCTCTTGCGTTGGCCACAACATTTGTGTTGTCTTCGAACCTGATCTACGGGCTCTTCCCGAGCCATGACACCCGGGAGCGTTTCACCGAACTCTGGCTTCTCGGGGCAAACCACAGGATAGAAGGGCTCTCCTCTCACGTTCTGGACGACGAGCCCATCGAGGTCATGGTTGGGATACGAAACCATATGGGAGACTCGGTTCAATACTCTCTCATAGTGAAGCTCAGAAACGAGACCGAGCCGTTGCCAGACCCAAG
>Ga0315310_10001377_pt1 | contig 15352 bp, 13 predicted proteins | sample TDP5_MG_FD_203630 | JGI IMG/M metagenome (GOLD analysis project Ga0315310, IMG submission 203630) | Freshwater sediment microbial communities from Lake Towuti, South Sulawesi, Indonesia - TDP5 | ecosystem: Environmental > Aquatic > Freshwater > Lake > Sediment | place: Indonesia: South Sulawesi... | reverse complement strand
AATTGCCTGCAAATCGTAGCAGTCTTCCACCATTCTTCTACCGGCCTCGCTCAATCTTTGGCGTGCTTCCCTGTTCAAAATCAACTCTTCTATCTTTTCAGGGAACTCATCTATGTTCGAGATCACGACGTGCTTACCATTCTGAAATGACAACCCTTTCAAACCATGGCTTGTCGTCACAGTCGGCAAACCATTGGCCAAGTATTCTATCATCTTCGTGTTGACTCCACCGACTGTGAGTACCGGGTTGATAGCTACGTCTGCCAGTTGGAAGTATGGCCGTATATCAGTTACGTAACCAGTATATCGAATGTTGCCCATTGCTTGCTTCTGAACACGCTCTCCTATACTCCCCGCGATGAGAAACAGGACATCATTACCTCTCGTTTTTGAGGCGATATACTGTATCGCTTCAAGGGCCGTAAGGTTTGCGAAATGGCTACATCCTGTGAACAGGACTATCGTCTTTCCAGAGAGCCCATATCTTGCCTTCATGTCCTTTTTTTCTTTTTCAGATGAAGGCCTGATTTTCGAAGCGTCAATGCCATGAGGAACTAGATGGATCTTACTTTTTTCGATGCCATATTCGCTACACAGAATTTCCTGATCTTCCTTTGACGCAACAACTATCGCGTCTGCCTGTGTGACTGCTTTCTCTTCCTTCTCCCTTATAGTGTGTGATATCCTTTCAGAGTATCGCCCTTGGTGCAACCTGCAGATTATGTCATCTTCCCACAGAACCATTGGTTTGCGTCCAACAGCGTTCTTTTGAACCCAATCAAACACCCACGGGGTCACTACCTGCAACAAATCACTGTGGGCTATCGCACATCTAGCTGTTGTAAGACTCTTGTGATCTAATAGAGAAGGAACAAACTCGGGCAGGTTGGATCTGGCTGCCAGGCGGCCAAAAATCAATAAGAGCGGGTTTGCAAACGTATACTGCGTATAACTGCTGTTTATCGTGGTTACTCTGGATCCGACAGGTATCTCAGGAGCGCTACCGCTTGCCTTGTGTAATAGACACTGTAACAGTTTCGTTCTCCTGATGTAGACATACTCGGACGGCATAAGCGAAAAGTGAAACACGTTACACTCGTTTGAAAGTTGTAGGTTAATATTGAATATCCGATGTGATCCTCCCGCAATCGGAGGATACGGAGAGAGTATCGAGAAACCTACGACCTTCATCTGGATTGTCACATCATCAGTCAGTTGTCAGTGTGCCGCAGACAACTATCCAAGACATCACGATCAGACCAGTTAGCGCGTCAATTCACAAGCGATAATATCGCCTGTTAGAAAGCCAAACTAGGGCGATCATGATAAAGTCCTTGACACGGGATCTGGCTTTGCACTTGCCCAAGGCTTGGACCTTGCTTCTCGCAATGAAAGTTTCTCTCAGTCTAAGGAGATTTGCCTTTAGAGCTGAGATGCTCAGCAAAAGACATGCCGGATGTTGACCAAACAAGATAACTTCGAAGATGGGCCTAACCAATACCTGAAGAAAAATGGTGGAGAATAGAAACCTAAAGGGGAAATTCTTGAGGTACATGCGAATCCTGCTGCAGGCGCGGAGGTAGTAGGCTCTCAGAGAAACCTTACCATCCATCGACGTGAGATGGGAGCTTCTGGCTCTAGGCACACATTTCAGCTGGTAGCCGGCTCGAAGTGCCCGCATACAGAAATCCACGTCTTCACCATAGAGGAAATATCTTGTGTCGAAGGTTCCAACTCTTTCAAAGATTTCTCTCTTGATGAGGATGGCTCCCCCAGAAAGGTAGTCAAAATCTGTCACATGTTGCACTGATCTTCTGAATGCATTTGGGTGCCAAGCTGATCCAGTCATCAAATCCATATTGACGGGCCCTCCCCAGACGACATCGCTAGGCTGGGAATAGTATATGATCCCTCCCGCTATGCCGATCTTTGAGCTGCGAGGCTGGTCAGAATCCATCATGGCCTCAACAAGATATGACAACCACATTGAGTCAACTGTGATGTCACTACACAAGATCGCTATATACGCACCTCTTGCGGCGGTTATGCCGGCGTTAGTCGCGGACGCGAAGCCCGAGTTTCGCTTCAGTTCGATTAGTTGCACTTGAGGGAATTGACTCTTCACTATCTCTGCAGAACCATCAGTGGAGTTATTGTCGATAACAATGATCTCATACCTAGGATAGCGCAAATCAAGACATGAGCGCAAACACGTTTCGATATGTGCCTTTCCGTTCCAGTTTATGATCAAGATCGAAACAAGTTGAGAAGAGCGACCTTCACGGTCTTCGATTAATTCCTGTTCCAAGAGGTGTTTCATCGCGGTTGCGCCTTACCGATTCTAAACGGTTGTATTCTGATTGATCGTAGACTCATATCTACTGTCAATGGAGGACCCTGATACCCGGCTAAAGTCATAGGTTCAACTTGAGGTGTCGTTATCTTTGCCAACTCAAACATTGACATCTTTTCTTCTCCACACACATGTACAGTGCCGGTTAGATGGCTACTTACTACTGACCTTATTGCCGAGGCCAGATCGTCTGCGAATAAGTAGGTTCCATATCTATCTATGAATGCCTTGGGATATGGCCATTTTTCTCTTGGTGCGAAGTTTGTCCTAATTATGAGTTGATTCTCCAATTCGGAATATCTCACCACAAACTCCCCTAGGAGCTTTGTGAGAGAGTAGAAGTTCTTCGGATATGGTACATCATTTTCGTCATAATCCCCCCTATTTCCTTGAAAAACGCATGCAGTTGACACATACACAAAGTAACAAGAAATATCGTTCTCAACGACAGCCTCTACTAGGTTCGAGGTTCCATTGACGTTGGTTGCGTAGGCCAGGGTTTTGTTCTCTTCACACTCCCTAACTCCCGTAAGGGCGGCAGCATGAATTATCAAGTCAGGCCTATTCTCTTCAATGAACGTTCGAACCGCTGCCTTGTCGGTAATATCCAGTTCGGCGTGTGCCGGGTGAAAGGCATCTGGGTACAACCTCACTAGCTCCCTTCCTAACTTCCCAGAGGATCCCGTTATCAGCGGGCGCATGCCATTCTCAACCATTCCTCATTGCTGAATTTCGAATCTCTGTAGTCGTTTCTGCGAACAAACGGAGTAATTTCCTTGATTGAATCATCAATCGTCCTTTTGAAGTTGGTTCCAAATGTATGCATAGCTAGATCCGAGCATATCTTGTAATCTCTCGGATCTTTCAATTCGAATAGGACAGAAAGACTCGTCCCAAACTGCGTCGAAATGGTTCTAGCTAGGTCAAGGATTTCATAATTTGTCCCTCCGACGTTGAACAATCCAGTGCTATCACTATCCAAGGCTTGGATGATAAAGTCAGACGCATCCTGTAAATGTAGAAATGGCCTGTGCTGTGAGCCACCAAATACAACGATTTTCTGTCCAGATGCACCCATTGCGATGAACCGATTTCCTACTAGGTCAAATCTCATTCTTCTAGAGATACCATGTAATGTTCCTAGTCGAAGAATCACGTAATCCTCACAACAGTTTCTTATGGAGTCTTCCGCCGCCACTTTTGTTATTGCATATACCGAGAGAGGCGATAACGGTGATTGTTCGTCCAAAAGGCTGTCCGTCTCACTAGAACCATACACTGATGCGGTAGATGGGAAGATTAACCTAACATTCCTTTCTCTGCACATAACTGCCAGGCTCCTAGCTGCCATATAGTTGACCTTTACTGCCATTTCCTTTTCCAAGTTACAGGCACCTTCACCCACTATAGCCGCCAAGTGGACGACTGCTTCCTTATGTTCAAGAGCTTTTGAAAGGGCTCTGTCATCCGTTACGTCACCTATCACTGTGCGTGCACCAGTGTCAATCTTCCCGTAAAGCATGCTATCGAAAACTGTCACGTCGTAACCCTCGTTCTTGAGCCTGTCCACTACCACGCTACCGAGATATCCACATCCCCCAGTTACAAGTACGTTCATCTTGGCTTCACGGCCCATACTTCTTCTCCGTACTTGAACGGGTCTTCTCTGTAATCGTCTACTAGCGACTCTTCCAATGTTCTGTTTGAGATGCCGATTATCAAAGTATCGTCTTCCAGCGAGATCCACCCATGAAGATGTTTCGGTGGAACAACTAGAACCGACGGTTTCCTCGAGGTCAGCACATAACTGCTGATCTCACCATCTTCATGCACAACCACTGTCTTTGAAGATCCTCTAGCGACAAAGTATGCCTTCCACTCCTTGTCATGTCCATGAAAACCTCGTATGACGCCTTTTGCGAAATTGCCGACTACGTACACCCTCTTGATTTCTGGAAACTTGTAGTTTCCTGCAATCTGATACAGATATCCTCTGTCATCTGTCTTACAGGGAATTTCGACCTGTGTGGGTTCCGTTGACATAATCATATCACGCAAAATCCATACCACGAATTTGGAGCCTGACTATGTGAGCTAGGCTATATCTTAAGCCGTCACCAGTCAAAGGAAACATATTATGAGCCCCCTACTATCCTGTGATCTAACAACTTCGTCTGGAACACAGGGAAAAGTACCAGTTAGAGTATATCTGATTGAATCTAGGCGATACTGTCTCTTCGTGAAGTCTAGCGCCTAGTTCTAGAGATATTTGCAGATTCCCTGGTGCTAGAAGTATGTCCCGAACTCCTCGCACAGCAAAGTCTGACCGATCGATCGTTTTGGTCAAGGAAGAGATTAGTGCTGTTTGGTTCTCGTATACCCGAGGGTTACTAGGATCTATGTATCGCAGGAGTTCGTGAGAAGAGTCGTAGGCAAAATACTCAGCCCATACTGCAGTTTGAAATGACATAGCAATAGAATTGGTCGGCGAAGACTGGACATGTGAGATGAGGAAAAAAAGAGAGGAAAGCTCAGATGGATGCTCCAATTCGCTGTAGTATTGGTTGATTTCGAAGCGTAGCATCATGGTCGCGACCGAGAGTGTCATAACAAACATCATTATGATGAGTCGCAGAGCCCTCTTGTTTATGGCGGCTCGTTTCTTCTTTATGGTATGACTAAGATAGATAATTGATGAAAAAGCAGCTGGATAAGCCAGAAAGTCTGTAGAGGCTCTATAGAGACCCCAACCTGGCAAGGCTAACAGAACAAACGCGAATAGTCCAGAGGCAGCTGAAACTGACAGAAGGGTGACTATCGTGGAAGGCTCATCACAGAGCTCTTCCCTTTTGACAAGGCGGATCATGTACGCAGAAGGTCCTATCAAAAGGAGCAACAGTAGAGAGTACTTATAAAAGCCTCTCAAAATCGACCCCCACACAGGCATTGGTTCCAAAACCAGCGGCGCCGTCGTTATTCTTTCGAAGTATTCTACGGTCCAGAAATTTCTGAGGACTTCAGCTATTAGCTGCAGATCAAGCTGAGAGTGGAATAACCACCAGGCCAGAAAAGACACGGCAGAGAACAGAGCGATGTTAGAACGCCCGAATACTCGCGGGCTTCGGTTCAGCATTTTCAGGACAAAGGGAGCAAATAGAAACATACTTACGTAAAGGGACTGGAAGGGATGAGTTGTCACCAACGACCCACAAATGAGAAGTTGAGTGACAGTACCTCCTTGATTCTCGAACCGAATTAGTGCGAAGAATAGAAATAGCACCAGAATAACAGCCAGGTGGCTACGAGCATAAGCATTAAAAACATTGGCATGGTTCTGAAAAAGGGCCAAGAATAGGATGGGGCATACCCAAGCCAGTGTGTATCCTTTGTTCTCCAGCTTTCTTGCAAGGCAATAGACTACCAAAGCCAAGGCAACAACCAAAAAAAGGTAGAGTAGGTAGCTGGTAGTAATCACGTCGCAACCCAACACAGCCGCCGATAAACCATGAAGCACAAATGACGAAGGCCAAAAGGCCGGCAACGGATCTCGCACAGAGTATCCTTGCAGATTCCCGCCTGCGAGAATGGTTCTGACCGGGGCGGCGTGAAGATAAATGTCGCGAAACGTCAGGTAGGGATAATTGGCAAGAATAACAATGGGATGATACAGAGCAAGCATAAGAACGTTGGCCAAAGAGTGTTTTCTGACGCAAAAGGAAACAAACATTAACGCGTAGAATACCAATATATGAAGAATAGATAGAGGCAACATGTCAAAGGTATCATAGACGCCGTAATTACCGTTTGGTGCATGCGATACGTCTAACTGCCAAAAAAGAGGAATTGAGACAAACCACAGGAGTACAAGGAACATAAGAACTTCTCTTATCATGCCCGCTAATCTGACAGGTGTTTCCATACTACCAAAGTGGACAAGGGTTCTGCAGCGAACTTGTGCCATTCTTGTCACGTATCACGTTTTCTTGCGGGGTCTACCTGTTACATATTGCTTCCAATATTCGGACATTTTCTCTTGCTTCATGAGGCTCTACAGGGAGCTTGCCGCCAGTTCGTAAGCAAGTCACAAACTCCTTCATGAAGGCGTAATGGGCGCTTACCTCTATCCCATGCAACACGGCCTTCAGTGAGCTCTCGAAAGTTGTACGAAGTAGAGCCAGAGACTGATATGCCAGATCAAGATTCGTTCGACCCACCGAGAGGGGTTGCTCGGTTCGGGGTTTCTTTGTCACTATGCTTCTCCCCCACAGGTCAACCTGCAATCCGAGTTTCGTTCCCAGTATGTCCAAGGAGTCTCCCTGGAAGGGAGAATTGCATGACCCTGTTATAGTTCCCACACCATTCCCTGCCTTTACTAAGACCCTAATCTCGTCGGCAGCCATCCATTGAAAGTCACCCAGTTTAGACGTCAGTATGCAGATCTGGCCAATGCCTCTCAGAAAAATCTGAAGCAGATATATCGGATGAGGGAGCAGTTCAAAGAAAGCCCCTCCTGGCAACGTATGGCACCAGTGATTACTGTTCTTAAGCATGTAGTCATTTCGCGTATTGAAGGTGCCCACATCAACACCTATCAGATCACCAATGACACCCGATTCGACAAGATGTCTTGCCTTCTGAACAGCGGGATTGAACAGGTTCTGATGAACAGCGCAGAGTCTGACATGCTCCCTATTTGCAACCCTGATCAAATCATCAACTTCACCAACGCTCATGGCCAAAGGTTTCTCTGCGAGTATGTGGCATCCAGCCTCCATGGCTTCTGTGGCCAGAGAAGAATGCGTCTGCGGAGGCGTACATATGTCGACAATGTCAAGTTTCTCTTTCAGCATTTCTCGAAGGATCCCATGAACGCTTCTGATCCCGAATCGCTCGGCAACAGCTCTTGCGACAGAGTAGTTCTTGTCACATACAGCTGCAACTTCAACACCTTTCAGCTTCTTGAAGACAGGTATGTGCTTGTGTGTGACTATGTGACCGGCCCCGACTACTCCCACTTTGAATGTCTGCATCCAAGGATCACCATGAGTGCGAGAATGGCTCGACCGCTTCCATGGACTCACCTAATAGGTATGATGTCATGTGCATCTTCTACTGCTCTCTCTTCTCCGAGTCAAGGAAGCAATGTCCTTCAGTCGCTGAAGCTTGAAGCCGTTTGGCATCGATTCTACCATTCGCTCCAGAATACCAGACGAGGCAATCTGAGGATCCAAATACACGTTCACTAAACTCTGGGTTGTCAGCAGTAGCCTCCACAGGCTTATGAATTTCTCCATCGAGCACCTGAACAGAGGCAACTGGAAGTGATGCCAGTAGTCGAAGCAGATTCTGGGGTGATCTGGGCAAGGGGTGAGGGGCAGTTCGACGATCGCTTCTTCGATTTTCGCCCCGTATCCCACATACGAGCTATCATACATGGAATTCTCACGCAACAAATGAAACAAGTACTCGCGTTTTCTCCTCATCAAATGGGGCGCGCGAAATCCCTTTGGCCGGTAACCAAAGTTCTCACTCATCAAAATCTGAAACTCAAGAATTTCTTTCTCCACATCGACATCTTGAAGGCCGTCGAGGCTGTCCGGATGCGTGACAGTGTGGTTGACTATCTCGTGGCCATTTCTGATGATCTCTCTAACGACATCTGGGTACTTAATGGCCAGGTTACCTACGAGAGCGAAGCTTGCGCAGAAGTTCATGTTTCTTAGGCTGTATAAGACTGAGGCCGTTTCGTCCATGTCTTCATCTGTGTCACAGTCGAACGAAATGCATACGCACTTCGAACCGTCCCAGTCTCCTTTGACAACATACCGGTCATGCAGCAGCACAGGAAGTGCAGCCTTCAGAAGATACTTGTGAAGAGAATCGCTGGTGATCGCTGGGAACATTGTATCAACTATCCCGCCTGCTCGTTACCAGAAGCAAGTGCTTCTCGGTCATTGATTTGTATACTCGTTCGGCGTGAGTAGGTCTCGCAATGATCGTTCCATCCCTCAGCGACCGATGGATGCATGTTTGCTCGTAGACCAAGGCGCCATCCAAGGGTCCTCCTTAAGCCTTCCTCAAGCATTACGGCAGGCTCATGTCCAAGGAGTCTCCTTGCCTTCGATATGTCCATCCGGGCCCTACGAAAGTCCGCTGACCTGGGAGCACCATAGGTAGGCTTGACGTGGAAGTCCTTTGCAGTCAGTTTAGTCATAAGATCCATTAAGGTCTTGGCAAGGTCGTTTATCGTAGTCTCAACTCCCGAGCCGATGTTGAACGCCTCTCCGACTGCTTCAGGGACAACCGATGACCTGATCAAGGCATCCACGACATCTGACACATACACAAAGTCCCTTGTCTGGTTGCCATCTCCGAATATTGCTGGTGCCTTTCCATCAAGTAGTTTTTCCACGAATAGCATTATTGCGCCACTTTCGCTCTTGGTTGTTTGTCGTGGTCCGTAGACATTACAGAGTCTTAATCTCACGGTTTCTATGCCGTGAGTGTTACAGTATACCATCGAATAAGCTTCCCCGGCCAGCTTTGCCGCCGCATAAGGAGACAACAGGTCTATCGGATGATTCTCGTCTATTGGGAGATATTTCGGATTACCGTAGATATTGGTTGAAGCGTACACGACTCTCCTCACTCTGGCCTTCCTAGCGGCTTCCAAGACATTCAGTGTACCTCTAGCGTTGATCTCGAAATCATATTCAGGATCCTCCACAGCCCTTACAGGACTTATCTGAGCAGCGAGGTGAAAAACCATGTCCATGTCTCGGGTTGCCTTCAGGCAGTCGTCCTGATTCCTCACGTCCCCCTCGAGGAAATTGACCTTGTCACGACTTTGACTCAGTAGAGATTTCAGATTTCCTAAAGATCCATTGCTCAAGTTGTCAAGTATCGTCACATGGCGCACATGACGTGCTATGGCGCCCGCCAAATTAGATCCGATAAACCCCGCTCCTCCAGTTACGAGAACACTCTTTCCTTCTAGGAGTCTGGCCATGTTCTGCACAATAATCACAATCGTCTGTTATGACAGAGCCATCGTTATGGCATTTTCGAAGTCTCTTGACAGAATACTCCAATCATATCTCGATGCCGTAGCCAAGGCGTTCCTTGAGAGTCTGTTGTATAGGCTTCGATCCTCCACAACATTCTCTATAGCCCTTACCCACTCCTCCGGCTTGTCATCCGCCAACATGCCGTTCCACCCGTCCTCAACGACATCTCGCACTCCGGACACGTTCGAAGCGACGACCGGTTTCCCCATGGCCATTGCCTCGAACAACTTGAGGGGACTCACAGAATGTGATGCCTTTGTCAGCGGGTAGGGAACGAGAACTACATCAGCCAGCGCTATATACTTAGGAATCTCCTCAGGAGACTTCAACCCCAGATACAGAGCGGTATCCAGTTGTCTCATCCGATCAATGAGCTCAGGCTCTCCTTCTCCCAAGACCAAGCATTTCATGGTTGCGGATCTCTCATTCAAGAGCTCGAGAATTTCTAGAAGCAGCCGCCCTCCGACATTCCAGTCTATTCTCCCGGCATACACGCATAATCTTGCATCGCCCAGGCCTAATTTTTCCCTTAATGCCTCGCACTCGGCGTTGGAGACATTGTTCGGACTGAACCTTCCTACGTCAACTCCATCCGGAACGTACAGAACTCTCTTCTTGTGTCTGCGCTCTACGTATCTTCTGAGAAACTCTGTGTGGACTGTCACAACACTGTTGCTTCTTCGTAGGATAGTATCTTCCACAGTCTTGAGTATTAGTCTGACCGCTCCCCGGAAACTCTCTGGAATCCGATCTTCAACTTTTTCATAGGTGTACTCTGACTCAAGGTCATTGAAATCTACAAGAAGCTTGGTCCGTGTGATCAGGCTGAGGAAAAGCCCCATCAGTCCTGTGTAGACAGAGGTATTGTTCACTATTATCAGGTTCGGAGAGGATTTGCTCAGACTGATGAGTCCTCTTGGAACCAGGTATGCCAAAGTCAATGCATATGCTGCCAAGAATGCCTTTCGCCAGAGCCTAAGAAGAAAGTCCGGGCATCCGATAGCGATTGCCAAAATTCCCGTGTGACACATCTCCGAGTCACGGGAGGGCTCTCTTCTCATTCTGGAAATGAACAGCAGATACGAAGGAGGCAGCGTTATGAAAAACACTTCATACTTACTCCTCGGTAACCTGCTGACCAACTCGTACATTCTCCGGTCTCCACCGAGTCTAGGAGGAAAATACTCAGCGATAATCGTAATTCTAGTCCTTGTTTCTGCCAATAGTCTACCACTACATTTTTTCAGTTAGCTTGCATCTCAAGTTCATGAATGCTCGATGCGCGTTTGTATGGGCTCATCGTAAGCGGGAGTTCTTTGACCTTATCAGCAGTGAAGTTCGGCATTTCACCTCTCCCGGTACGTGCGATAATCCAAACTTGTCGAATGCAACCAACGACTCATATCTTCGCAAATGAGGGACTTGCCTCTCTCTCAACAGTCGGTATATCACGAACGGCGTTTTCCTTAGATCCGGTTCAACTATCCTCAAGTCTGTCTCGATCGAGTTTCTCAATGTCGCGGCAATCCTTTGCCCTGCGTCTCCATCTCCAAGTGGATTTGCAGAAGAGTCGCTAGCAATCTTTGCCGAACGTCGTATCTGGGATCGAACGAGAGACAGTATCGTTCTGGTCTTATCTCCTGCCAGCACGTTGCCACGCATCAGTGTCTCTGGTCTTTCGGTATTGTATCGCAATGTCACGCAGGGGACTCTTAGCGTGCACGCCTCCTCGGTCACTCCTCCACTATCAGTGATCACCGTAAGGCAGTTTATGAGTAGCCCCAGAAACTCCCAATATCCTAGGGGCGTAAGTCTCTTGACCCCTTTCCAGAGTCTATGCAGTCCAAGTTTGGCCACTCGAAGTCTGGTACGAGGGTGTACGGGAAACACAACTCTGAATTCCTTAGATAGTTCTCCTAATGCTCTCGCTATGTTTCTCAATCTTGATGCGTTATCGGTGTTCTCTGCTCTATGTATTGTCACTAGAAGGTATCTCCGTTTCTCTAAGCTCATTTTGTTCAGCAGCTCTTCACCTGCTTGTCCTGCAATGTCTTTGTGTTTATTGACAACATCCACGATCGTATTGCCTGTGACATGAAGGCCCTTAGGCGAGATTCCCTCGAAAAGCAGGTTCAATGCAGCCAGTCTAGTAGGGGCAAAGTGCAAGCTTGATGCGGAGTCAATGACCTTCCTATTGATTTCCTCAGGCATCGCCATATTCCAGCTTCTCAGACCAGCTTCTACATGCGCAAACGGCACTCGACATTTGGCCGAGGCCATAGCTGCAGCTACAGCTGTATTCGTATCTCCTTCGGAAACTACTATGGATGGCTGACAATGGTGAATTGTCTTCTCCAGTTTTACCATAGCTCTGGCAGTTTGCTCTGAGTGGGTCCCACTTCTCACATTCAAGTTTTCATCAGGCTCGGGAAGACCTAGCTGTTCAAAAAAGGTTCTACCCATTTCGTAGTTGTAATGCTGACCACTCCACACAAAAATGAAATCGACACTTAGCCTTCGAAGATGCTCGATTATAGGGGCAACTTTTATCGCCTCCGGCCGTGTTCCTGCAACAAGCAAAACAGGTTTCATTGATCCTTCACTTGGCTTTTCGCTGCCCAGATAATACGGGCAGGAGGGTGTATGACCCTCTCCCTCCCTTTGTGACACCTATTAAACTTCAGCGGTCTGCGCCCAGCAACCATCGACGACGAGTAGGGTGACTGATAACTTCACAGCGCCTACTACAGCATGCTTGAGATCTTGCTGAGTATATTCTGCGTGATTCGTCACATCCGGCATACGTTCAGTTACCAACATGACTGTGGAGTTCGTATCCAGAAGCTTGCGAGCATGTGCCTAGGTCAAACTCCCTCAAGGAAATCCTAGTCATCACGTGTATAATGTAGTCGAGCAAGTTAACGATACCACCATGCAAGATCCAAATTCTTCTTGAGGCGACAGACTGGCGAAGGAGATATCAACGCCCTATACAGGACTTCCAAATTGGCTGGTCTAGAAGCGGGCACTAGCGAATCCTTAGAAACACAGAGATTCTTCTTACCTTTGCCAGTATCGAATTTGGGAGGACGGGCTGAGGAATCACCAGAGACTTGCCTACTATCTCGCGGTCGCTCCTTTTGCGAATAAGTTTCTGCACGACTAGGCGATCCCTCCAGATGTCAGGGATGTGAGCCAAGATATAGAGAAGGGCTACCAGCCTGCCGAACCCGTAGGCTCTATGATAATGCATCTTCATATCTTCATTGAGCACTGAAAGCACAATGTCGGTTGCTGCATTAATGATCTGCGAAATGATGGCCCAAGATGCGTATCTAAATATGTTTCTGACTTCGTAGTTCACAAGCAGAGTGTACAGTCTGTTTTTGTGAATATGAAAGGGCACAAGCGTAGTAACATGTCTCTTCATTGTTGCTGACCCTACATGATATACCTCAGACGAGTGTATGACTGCGACATTGTAACCGGCAAGCCTGGACCTCCAGCAAAAGTCCGTTTCCTCAAAATTCCAGAAGTATCTTGGGTTGAACAGACCTATTTCCTGTATGACTTTTCTCCTCGTTATCAGCGCAGCTCCTTGAGCGTAGAAACATTCATGAGATGTTTGTACGCGCTTCCGATTGAGCTCACTGAAATCCCAATCACCAAAGACGTCCATGTACCCTCCCGAGAACTCTTCAGGGGATTCCGAAGAGAGAATGACCGGTTGAGCCACGCCTACGTCTTCACGTTCCTCAAGGGCCATCACAAGGCTTCTGAGCCAGCCTCTTCGAACTGTAACATCATTGTTCAAGAACACTATGTATTTGGCTTCAGGAGAGCTGTTGGCGTACCCCAAATTGCTTCCTTCAGCGAACCCGAAGTTCTTTCCCAAAGGAATGATTCCAATCTTGTCTGTTTTGCTGAAACGCGCCATGACTTGGTTGACACTGTCGTCCTTCGAGCCATTATCCACCACCAGAACCTCATATTCCGGGTAGTCACTGAGGTCGAGCACAGAGCGCAAGCATTCCACCAGCAGCCTAGCGCCGTCATAATTGACCACTATTATGCTCACAAAGGGGAAAGACCGAGATGGGCATGTCATATGTTATTGCCCCTAGTCACAACAATACGGGGAGTAGAAGATGCGCACCAATGACAACAGTGATTTCAAGTTCTCGCATGCACACAACCTCACGGATAGCGCATATGGATCAATCTCAGTGCTCATGCAGATCACTCCACCCAGCGCAAGACAGAATATGCCTCAGCATACTCTAGGCCAACTTCACTGCCTCTAAGCTGCGCCAAATTCCGAATGTTCTCTAGGCTCCGTACATGGGGAGGAGACCTCAGCTGCGTCTTGTAAGCAGATACGGCTTGGAGTTTGACATCTATCTCTTTGGTGATATCCCAATACATCACTGGATGAAAAGGCTGTTCTGACCACGTCAACTTAGGGCTCTCATAGCTTAGTACTTTCTTGGGGAAATACTTGCCAAGCTGTTGCGGTATGGGTCTTGCCGCAGCGAAAGCAGCTCTGAAGACGGCCACGTGGTCCTGATCGAAATCGGTGCCGTGAGGCAGAAGCAGAAGATCAGGCTGGTGGTCATTGAGTTTCGCCTCGAAAAGATCAACAAGATCCCTTTGTGGAAGCGTGTCCAATTTCTCAATCAAGTCTTGTCCCTCATAGACGATCTCATGTTCGAACGAAAGGATAGAGGCAGCATTCTCTATCTCTTTCCTCCGTTCACCAAGTGTCGTGGCATGGTCAATGCCGTAGTGATGAAAACCATCAACGGCGACATAGATCACCCTCGTAGAGGATCCCGCCTCTGCCAACCTTGCCAATAGTCCCCCCGATCCCAACGCCTCATCATCTGCATGGGGAGCAATGACTAAAGCTGAACTAATCGCGCTGGGTACGAGCATCTGCGCCACGCGCATCTCTGTTCAACTTGTAGTGTTCAGCGATTCCCTCTATGATATCGTCAAGAGAGAGCCTAGGCTTCCAGCCTGAGGAGGTGGCCTTTGAAACATCTGGTAGTTTGTCAAAGCTTTCTGCTTCGAAGTACAGGGGCCCATAGATAGACTTCGGATCTACATACGCGATCTCCGACTGACTTCCCAAGAGTTCAATAATTCTTCTAGCTAGCCCTTCTATAGTCGTCTCGTTGTTAGGATTCCCGACATTGCATACTATGCACCTGTCGAGCAGATCATCATCTACATATTCAGTCAAGAAGTTCACAAGGTCGTCAACCGCTAGGAATGCCCGCTTCTGCTTGCCGGAGCCGAATACAGTCAGCGGTCTATTGCCTAGTGCCTGTTGAACGAAAGTGGGCATAACAAAGCCTCCAGCCCTGCTCTGACGCGGACCTACGACGTTAAATGGTCTTATCACAGCCGCTCTCAGCCCCAGAGTCTTGTTGTTGACGATCATTGCCTCAGATGTCAGCTTTGCCAATGCATATTCAATTCGGGCATTGTAGTAGGGAGGGACACGAATCTCAGCGTCTTCTCTAAGCATTCCGCTTCTTCCATAGACCTCACCAGAAGAAAGGTAGATCAGAGGCGTGTTCGATTGTTGGCACACTTTGGCGACTCTAGATGAGGCAGAGACTATCTCTGACCCAATCCTACCCGTGCATTGAAGTATCGAAGCAGGACCGACTGGACTAGCGGTATGAATCAGCAGGTCATAGTCGAAGACGTTCAATCCATTGTCAAAGTAGTCTGATATGTATGTCTTCGCTATCTTGACTGAATCATATTTGTCAAGGAAGTATTCCGCCTTGACGACATTCGAGACTCCGGAATCAACGATAGTCACTTCAGAGCCCTTCTGAAGAAGGCGCTCTGAAACAGAAGACCCGATGAACCCTAATCCTCCTGTGACGAGGATTCTGCTGAATTTCACCTCGGTCAT
>Ga0315310_10001376_pt1 | contig 15358 bp, 10 predicted proteins | sample TDP5_MG_FD_203630 | JGI IMG/M metagenome (GOLD analysis project Ga0315310, IMG submission 203630) | Freshwater sediment microbial communities from Lake Towuti, South Sulawesi, Indonesia - TDP5 | ecosystem: Environmental > Aquatic > Freshwater > Lake > Sediment | place: Indonesia: South Sulawesi... | reverse complement strand
CCACAACCCATTAAAACACGGATTAGGCGTAATCTCCACAATCATCAGACTAATAGTAGAAGAAAGACCATTAACCTACCTCGGCATACCAGGCGCCATACTATTATCAGTTGGCGGATTCTTCGCATTATGGACACTTCAGCTTCTGGCTTTGGAACGTCGAATAGTAACTAACCTGGCACTCGCTTCGCTAGCATTCACCATGATCGGCATCTTCTGCATATTCACAGCAATCACACTTTACGCTATACTGAGAGCCACAAAAAGAAGAACAGGCTACAATTAGAGCTCAGCAGTTAGACTAAGCTCGCAACCCTTTTCCCGGACATGACGTAAACCTTGTACAATATTCTAACCGTAGACCTGGAAGACTGGTACCACCCCGAATACGTTAAAGACCGAACTTGGCAGCACAAAGAAGAACGCATTGAACACAGCCTCAAAATAACCCTTGACCTTTTAGACAAGCTTAACCTAGACGCAACATTCTTCATTGTGGGCGAGTTAATAGAAAGACACCCCGAAATCATAGAAAAAATAAGGCAAAACAACCATGAAATAGCCTTTCACGGCTACTACCATGAACCATTCTGGAACCTCAACTCCGACAAACTGCGAAGCGAAATTGAGCGGTTCAACCTCTTAATCAAAGACAAATGCGCCGGATTCAGAGCACCATCATTCTCCCTAAGCAACAAAACCAAATGGGCGCTAAAAGTCTTAGAAGACTGCGGATACCAATATGATTCCAGCCTCTTCCCCACGAAAACCCCACTTTACGGAGTCTGGAACGCCCCTGCAACCCCATACAAACCATCGTACGAAGACGTAACCCAAAACGACGAAAAAGCCAAACTTTGGGAATTTCCACTCCTCATCTACAAGCTCAAAGGCATAAAAGTACCAGTAGCCGGCGGATTCTACCTCAGATTCTTCTCAGTTAGCCTAATAGCGAAAGCAATACGCAAACTCAACCGACAAGGCTTCCCAGCCGTCATATTCTTCCACAACTGGGAACTCGACCCAGAAACCCCTCGACTCAAGCTCGGCCTGTACAAATATTTCATAACCTACCACAAACTGAAGGAAACCCACAGCAAACTCGAGAACCTACTATCACAATTCAAATTCGTAAGCATAACCGAGTACATGAAAACCCACCTAACCTAACGCAAAGAGCGCTATCACAACCCCCCATAAAAAGCCCCAAGCCAAATGAACGTCCGCCAAGCCACCAATCAAGACGAAACAAAGTGGAACGAATTCGTCTTCAAGTTCTCAGATTCACCATACCATCTGTACGGATGGAAAAAACTCTTTGAAAACGTCTACAACTATGAATGCCCATATCTAATAGCCGAAGACAACGGCGAAATCATGGGAGTCCTGCCCTTAGCCATAACGCGGAGCCTTCTTTTCGGATTCTGGGCATGTTCCCTCCCATTCCTAGACTACGGAGGACCAATCATCCGACCGGACAAAACCGACGTCACTCAATGCCTAAAGCACTTTTCAGATGATTTCCCTCACGTTAACAATGTTGACTTCTTCGAGATTCGAAGCCCGCCCCAGCCGGATACAGCTAACGGCTTGCAGAAGATGTTTGAACCCGGAAACGTGAAGTACCTCAGCTTCTTAATCAAGCTTGACAAGTCCTTTGAACAGATCTGGCAAACTGCGTTCGATTCGGATTTGAGAAAGAAAATCAAGAGAGCACGGAAACATGGCATCTCCATCGTCGAACAGAGTCTCGGGAACGGAGTCGGGGACTTCTATTCCGCGTACCTTTTGGCTATGAAGAAACTAGGAAGCCCACCGCACAAACTCGAGTTTTTTGCTGCGCTCCCAAAAAGACTAGGAGACAAACACGTTGCTTTCTTTCAGATTTTGAAGGGAAGTAAGCCTATTGGCGGAGCTCTAGTGTTTCTGGGCAACATGCACATGTATTACGGTTACGAAGTAATTGACCCCCAATACAAGACCTTGAGACCAGCGTATCTTCTCTACAGTGAGATGCTGAAATGGGGATGCGAACATGGTTTCGAAGTTTTCGACACAGGAAGAACACTCTACGGGTCAGGCGTCTACCTCTTCAAAAAACAATGGAAAGGCGAAGAAAACCTACTACCGTATTATTATGCGGGAAAAAGAATCCCTAGACAAGACCCACGAGAAAAATACGCCGCACTCTCCACACTGTGGGGCAAACTGCTGCCGCTGAAGCTCACAGAAAAAATAGGATGGCACCTCAAAGCAGGAGTTGGACAATGACACCTGCCTCGACGACTCCTTCAGAGCATTGGGTAGATAGATAATTGCGGTACATTCTAAGCAACGGAGAGCGCATGAGGACTCAATTGAAGGATCTTCCCTTCGCCTCTGAATTCGTATCATCATCATTGTTGGTCGTCTGCGCTAACGATGACGACAGAGTAGTAGCTGCATGCGGAATAAGAGGACTATTGAACACGCTGGTCTTATACGTGAAAGAAGGCTACCGAAGTCGTGGCTTTGGCTCACAGACCTTAAGCCAGGCGATAAACGTCGCAAAGAAACGAAAACTTGATTTCGTGACTTTATCTGTGTCCACCGATAATCCCGTTGCCTTTCATTTATACGAACGCTTAGGTTTCAAGCAGGTGTTGAACCTAAGGCGATCAGGTCAGATTCTAATGTTGCTTCCGCTTACACCTATCGGGCACCTTCTTTTCGATGCCCTTAGCAGTGCTAGATTCGCCTTGCCGGACACTTTGCTCTTCTACGTTCACAGATGGCTGTACACCAGAACCCTATAAGCCAGAGGATGCAACGTGAATATTCTATTTGCCTGCGAATACTTCTTCGCCAACCCAGACTTTGCCCGACTTGCAGAGGAATTGGCGCACAGAAAACACCGAGTCAGCGTCGTGACGTCGACTAGACCTATTGACACAAAGGAAAAAGTCAGCCTAAAAGTTTACGAAATAAAACCCCTACTCGCAATTCACAGAATACCGCACACGGTGTCAATGCCGCTTCTCAAGGTCAGCAGAATTCTCAGAGATCAGAGTGTTGATGTTGTCCATACAATTAACGATCATTCGACAAATGGTGTGGTAGCCTGCGTCGCCGCAAAAGCGACAAGTCGACCTTTCGTGTACACGATTCAGGGTCCAGGAACAATAACTGGAAACCCGTTGGTTGATTATGTTTCGCAACTATACACTCTGACGGTTGGTTACTGGTGCGCCAAAGAAGCTGGCAAGGTGATTCTTCTTTCAAAAAGCTTGATTTCAGCAGCTGAGAAGCTAAAGGTCGAAAAGGATAGAATCGCGATTGTTCCTTCTGGTGTTGACAGTAGCCGTTTCAATCGGGAGAATCCAGAAGTCAAAAAGAGGGCGTCAGCACTCAGAGAAGAACTGCGAATCGACGACGAACTTGTTGTTGGCTACACTGGTCGTCTATTTCCAGCCAAAGGTTTGGACTACCTCTTCTCAGCTGTTAAGAAAATAGAAGACAGACATCCTAACATCGTGCTGTTAATAGTCGGCGACGGCGCTCAAAGGGAAAAGCTAGAAGCTATGGCAAAGGATCTGAAAGTGAGAACAGTTTTCGCTGGATGGCAAAGCGACACTGCGCCATACTACTCTTTAATGGATATATTTGTGTTGCCATCTCTTTATGAGGGGCTTCCAAACGTGCTGTTGGAAGCCATGGCTATGAAGTTACCACTGCTCGCAACCAACGTTGGAGGCAACCCTGACGTCGTGTGCGACAGGGAAAATGGCTTTCTTGTTCCGCCCCGTGATGAATTCAGCTTATGTTCTGGATTAGACAATCTTATTCGAAATGATGAGCTACGGCTCAAAATGGGCGAAATCAACAGGAGAAAAGTCGAAGAACAGTATGAGTGGGGTCAAACCGTCAGGAACGTCGAAAGAGTTTATAGAGAGATGACCTAAGTGTGTGAAGCATCTTGCGTGAATCATAGGAACAGTCTGAAGGATTAGGTCATGGGCTTCAAAGAGATCCCACCCGTAAAACCCTACTTTCCAAAAGAAGACATCCAGACAATCCATAAACACATCGACAAAATACTAAATTCGGGAATGCTTACCCTCGGTGAGTACACGAGAGCTTTTGAAGCCGAATTTTCGAAGCTTAGCAGAGTTAAACATGCGATAGCAGTAAACTCTGGGACATCTGCGCTTGAGATTACATTACGAAGTCTAGGCTTAAAGAGCGGTGACGAAGTTCTTGTCCCTACAAACACGTTTGCAGCCACAGCAGCAGTAGTCGTATTGACCGGAGGCAAACCGGTCTTCACCGACATTGATGAAGAATCTCTGTGCATCGACTTGGAAAACGTGCAAAAATACCTAACAAAAAGGACAAAGGGTATCATGGCTGTGCACATCGGAGGGCTGATTTGCCCTGAAATCGAGGCAATAAGGGAGTTTTGCAGAGATAAGAAGTTGTTCCTCGTTGAAGATGCCGCTCACGCTCAGGGTAGCTTGCTGAACGGAAAGCCTGCAGGCTCATTCGGCGACGCTGGATGTTTCAGTTTCTACCCAACCAAAGTCATGACTACTGGCGAAGGCGGCATGATCACCACTGATCGGGATGAAGTCGCCAAGAAGGCGGCTGTGCTAAGAGATCAAGGGAAAGAAAGCTTCAGCGGCAATGACATAATCGAGGTTGGTTATAATTGGAGACTGACCGAAATAAGCGCAGCCATCGGCGTTACACAGTTAGCTAGGCTGAGCGAATTCATCAAACAAAGAAACGAAATCGCCAAGTTCTATGACAAAGAACTCGGGAAACTTGACGTTTTGAAACCTCTTGAGATTCCGACAAGCGCGCTTAGCAACTACTACAAATACGTAGTTCTCACTCTATCTGAGAACGCGAGAGATGAATTCAAACGCAGGCTTCGCGAGCAAGGTGTGAAACCCAGCGGCGAAGTGTACTGGCCACCGTTGCACATGCAGCCTGTCTACAAGCGGTTGCTGAAGGTGAAGGAAGGCGACTTTCCAGTTGCTGAAGACGTGTGTCGGCGAATGCTGTGCCTTCCGATTTATAGCCAGATGACAATGGACGAAGCAAGGTATGTGGTGGAAAAAGCGAATCAGGTCTCCTCATCTATAAGGTGATGAAAATGCTTGTGCTTGTAAGTGGCGGGTCAGGTTTCATTGGAAGCCATGTAGTAGACAGACTCTTGAAGGAAGGTTACAGTGTGCGTGTTTTCGACAAAGCTAAGCCCCTTCAGGAAGGTGTCGAATGGTTCAAGGGAGACCTGCTTAACGAAAAAGACGTTCTAGACGCCTGCAAAGATGTGGAAGCTGTTTTCCACTTAGCGGCTATCGCTGATGTGAACGTAGCTCTCTCGCACTTTGGAACGTGCTTAATGATCAATGAAATGGGCACAATGAATTTCCTGCAGTCAGCCACGGCTGAGGAAGTAGACAGAATAGTACTAGCGTCAACCTCATGGGTCTACGGTCGAAGCAAAGGAGTTGTCACCGAGGAAACTCCCATTCCATTCCCAGATCACATTTACACCAAAACAAAAATCGGGCAGGAGCATCTGCTTTTCTCTTGGAATCAGCATTATGGCCTGCCTTACACCATTCTGCGTTACGATATTCCATATGGTCCTCGTATGAGATCAAACATGGCGATTTCCATCTTCGTGAGGAAAGCGATGAGAGGGGAACCGATAACGATCTTTGGCGACGGCAAGCAAGGCCGATGTTGGATTTATATTGAAGATCTCGCTGAAGGGAACGTTGCAGCATTAGCTGACGCAGCCAAGGATCAAATCATAAACTTGGCTGGATCTGAATTCGTGTCAATGAACCAGATTGCAGAATATCTTCATGAGTTTTTTGGCAATCTTGGCATCCGCCGTGAACCCTCTAGGCCGCATGATTTTGAAGGTTCAGTGACAAGCATTGAAAAAGCAAGAAAATTACTGAGCTGGAAACCTAAGACCTCCTTTAAAGATGGGTTGTGCAAATACGTTGAATATGCTAAGAGTAGTTCTTGAAAAGCCTACAGACCTCTCGTTTTGGTCACTTTGTTATGCCGCATTGATGAACGTTACGTAGGAAACAATTCTCTTGACAACTACTCGCGACAGCAATCAGATAAAGATTCGCCGTATTAAGGCAAACGAGTTCCGCCAGGTCTTTGAACTCATCCGGAGTTCCTTCAAAAATGAAAATGCGATTACGGGTCTAGATGCTCAAAGGCTTCAGCGAAACGCAAGACTTTACAGCGCAATCAGCTGCCTCTTACCAATCATCGATTTTCTACACATAGATTTTGAAACCTTGTTGGTTGCGGTAAACGGGCAAAGAGTTGTAGGTCAGATCCATATGGTGCCGATGGGCAGGAATCTTTGGAGTCTTGACTCTGCAGCAGTTGATGCAGAGTACCGTGGGCGAGGCGTGTATCGCAATCTTATGGATGAAGCCTTAAGTTATATAGTCAAGAGGCGTGGAAAACGGATTGTAACGTCTCTTTGGACCAGTAATGTTGCCCCTGTGAAGGTGACAGGGCGATTGGGGTATGAAGTTTTTGAAGAAGAAGACCGACTGATTCTGGAAATCCGCAACGCGGTTTGTGAGTCGAGCCAGTCAGACACCTACACGATTAGAACACTTTCGTCACGCGACATTGAACAGGTTTATGAAGTCCTAAAGGCAGTTTACCCAGATAGGATCAGAACTTTGCAGATGACACCTGACGATTTAGCTCAGTCAAAGTTGAGCTTTTTGAAAGACAAGATCACTGGAAAACACTCGAAAAGCTGGGTTCTTGAAGTTGATGGGAGAGTACGGGGCTATGTGCTTATAACATTCACGTCATCATTGGAAGCTGCGAATACGGAATACTTGTGCACATTGCCGTCGAAGGACAGCTTGGAACAAGCCAAGGCACTCATTTGTCACGTCACTCAGTTCTTAAGGAACCAAGGCATATCAAGAATCATTCTGAATCTTCCAGTTGAATGGAAGGGCATCAAAGAGACTGCCGAGAGTCTTGGGTTTCGAGTTTTCGCCAGAGTCTACCAAATGAAGAAGGAGCTCGCTTGATTTGCAGGAACTTCGGTTGGGTATCGATGAGGCAGTCGCTTAATGAAATTACTAGCGGCAACTTCTGTTGGAGTAAGCGTTCGAGTGGTCTCATGGATTTGTTTTTATCGTTGTTTGTCCATGCATAACGTTTCCAAGTGACACATGTTGCGTCTATTATACATGGCTCAAGCATATCACCCAGGGAGTTCTGCATCGATAACGACTAGCGGCATAGTCAAGGGACTAGCAAATAGGGGGCATTCGGTGGAGCTTTTGGTTGCTTTGCCATGTATTGAGAAATGTCTAGCAAGCTGTTCTTTGGGATGCAACGACAGGGGCAGCATTACTGTTCGTAGAGTCCCTTTTCCAAGTTTGACGTTGTTTGAAAGCCATATGAGTCTGAGAATCCTATCTTTTTCGGTTTCTTACTTCTTCATAGTTCTGTATGGGCTTTGGATTGTTGGGAAAAGAAGATTTGACTTGGTTGTAACCATGTACCACACCATTCACTTGGCTCCTTTCTCAGCTTTGTTGATCTCTAAATTCGCGAATGTTCCATTAGTTGTCAAATGCCATGATGTCGTTCCAACCGCTTCCCGATGGGGCGGTTTGGAACGGGTATTCAACACTTTCACATCTCAACTTAACTCGTTGGCGTTGAAACGAGCAACGAAGATTCTGGCGTTAAGCAGCGAACTGGTGCACGTGATGAGAAGCGTGTATGACATACCTGAGAGCAGATTTATTATAGTCCCGAATGGGGTGGACACAAAGATGTTTGAATGCGCTGGTGAAAACCAGAGCGTTCGTGAGAAACTTGGGTTGCAGAAAAAGAAAGTTCTATTGTATATGGGTAGTGTTGAACCTCCTTACCGGAAGGACGGAGTGAAATTTCTGATGAGCGTGATGCCTGAGGTTGCCGCTCAAGTGCCAAATGTCACTTTTGTCCTGGTTGGGTCGATGTCAACGGTAGTGCGACAGGATTTAGCTGGTCTTGCCTCCTCGTTGGGAATCGAAAACAATATGATGTTTGTCGAGACTGTGCCGCATGAAGATATGCCCTCATACATTTCGGTAGCTGATGTATGCATTGGTCCGTTGTGCTCATCTTTGGAAACGTACGGATCTACGCCGCGTAAGGTGTTGGAGTATTTGTCGTGTGGGAAACCAGTTGTGGTTTCAAGGGGCGGTGTCTCATCGGATATGATTGAAAACCTCCGTACAGGTATCGTCGTGAATTATGGAGATCGCCATGAGCTGGCGTTGCGCATAATTGAGTTGCTTCGAGATTCTGCGTTTGCCAGAAAAATCGGTCATGAAGCCCGACAGCATGCTGCGTCATTCTATGATGAGAACGTCGTCGCAGACAAACTTAACACTGAGTTTCAAACACTGATCAGCAGAGGTTCCGACTGAACTGGATGTGAGCGTCAGAGTGGTGAACGTGAAAAAATGGTAGGAGAACCGAGTGACCCTGAGTCACTGAAAGGCAAAGGTAGAATAGTCGCTACTGCCAAATCGTTGAAGTTTCTTGCTGCGATGCTTTTGTTGTCGCTGGGCTTTCTGGCTAACTCCTTAACGTTACAGTCTCCTATCATTGGAGCTTCGGTGGCGCTGGCTTACTTGGTCGTCGGCGGCTACTCTCTGAAGGGAGTGTTCGGAAGAGAGAAAAAGGTGGGCAGATGGGGTCTTGGGGTTCTGTTTCTCTTAGTCTTGATTGCCGCTATCGGGTGGGTCTTCACGATTTCGTACAAGTTAGAGGTGATGGAAGTTTTCATGATCCTAGTTGCAGTTTCATTTCTGTCTTCAACTGTGAGTAGACTTACCCGAGACCAAGAATCTGCTGATCGACCTAGCGAAGTAGCTGTTATAACCTCCGTCAGGCTGCTTGAGATCATGTATGCTGCTTCTGCGTTTCTGCTGTTTCTTCTGCTTGTGCAGTCTAGAACCCTTGTTCCAATGACAGTTTGGAAAACTCTGAACCCACTTGTTCTGCCCTTGTTCTTCTTAAGCCTGGTTCTTCTCATCGTGATCTTGTTTTCAGGCGAAAAGTGGCAAATCAGCTTGGTTCTTGTCGTTGTTCAGTCGATTTTGGCGCATGCGTTCTTCGTTTTGATCTTCGATGCTGGATATGGAGTGGATCAGTGGGCTGCGTTGGGATGGACTTGCCGGTTGTTCGATGCTTCAGACTATCCGCAAGGCGTAGTGTTTAGCTTGAACGTGCCTTTTCAAGGAGGGAGATTCGGCTTCGTATACCAGTTGTTCAAGTCGATAGGCACCGCTTTTCAGCCGACTCTTTCAACTGTTCTAGCTAGAATTTTCACCGTTGATGTCTATTGGGTGCATATCCTTTTAGTTCCCATATTATGGGGCGTTTTTCTGCCAGTAATCGCCTATCGTCTAACTGAAACGATAACTCGGAAGAGGAACTCAGCGCTCCTTGGAGCTGTATTGACACTCGCAGCTCCCTCTCTGATTCTCTGGGGCGCGGTGTCAGTGCCCAACAGTCTAGGATTCTTGCTGTTCTTCTTTGACATTCTTCTAATAGCCGACTACATATCCTTCGATCGTTCGATAATCTGGGCGTTTGTTGTAGCTTCGGTAACCGTTTTAGCACACATGATGCCTGGGGTCGTGGCTTTCGCTCTTGTGGTTACTGCATTCGCGTTCAAGAACAGCTCAAGGTTGAGGTGGCAAAAGGCTCGAGTGGTACTTCAGGTTTCTGTGTTCGTTGCTGGCATGGCTGTCCTGCCTGTTGCTCTCATGATGGGTGGAGTCAGTTATCCTGCGCTTACGGGCGCCAGATTTGGTTTGGATCGTTTGCAGAGTTCGTCTCTTTTTGATGCTATCATGTTGCTTCTCGTTGGCGGTTATGGTGGATTAGTTCTTAAAGAGGCATTAATCTATGGTCTTCTACCATTGCTCGGCTTCTTAGGACTCACTTACATCAACCTTTCTACCGCCTTTACAGGCGCTAAAAGAGCAACACGTTTCCTGCTGTTCGCCTTCGCCCTAGTTGTGGTTGACAGCCGAATAATCGAGGTGTTTCTGTTTAATGTGCCGTTTGGCGCGGGGCGCGTGTGGGTTCTAAGTGACATGCTTTCTATTCCCTTTGCAGCTATTCTGATGGTTAAGATTGCTGAATATGCGCTGAAAAATATTGCAGCCGGGATAGGCCAATCTACGGTTTCGAAGTACCAAAGAGTTGCCAGCAACCTGTCGATGACTGCTTTGGTTTTAGGGCTTTCAGCTTTGATTACCATGTCTTTGGTCCTGGGCTATACGGTTTCTAACGCTCCTAGCTCGCCGCAGAACGCATACCTGACTTCTAGCGAACTCGAGGCAGCTCGCTTCATTGATTCCATTGCAAATGAGCGCTACGTTGTAGTATCATACACTTTCTTCAAATTAGCCGGATATGCCGTTGTGGGCACCAGCAACCCTTTGGCTTACTATTCTCTGCTTTATGATGCAGGCTGGATGGACCAGCTTTTCAATGAAGTCAACCATGGCTCAGCGCTTGGTATGTATGATGCTACTATGGTCAATAACGCATCTGTCGGTTTCTACGTGACGAGCCGCGCCCGATTTCCAGACGAAGCCGATCAAGTCATATCATCTCTTCTTGATAGACCTGATTTCCGGTTAGTAGGCGTTTTTCAAGATGATGTCTACGTCTTCAGTTACAGACCACCTGTGCCACGCGTCGTCGAGGGAATCGGGCCCAGCATAAACGTGCTGGGAAGCATTCAGGCGGCAAACACGACGTATACGCGCGACATGGTTTCCTACGAGACCACGTACAAAGTCGATCTAGTTGGATCATCTGAATACTTTGTCACGAATTGGCCGGCTTCATGGTCTTTTGAAATGATTGCGCCACAGCCGACAACGGCGTCCGTCGACGCAAACTCCTGGATCAATTTCACCGGAAGCGCTGGCACAACATACACGGTAAGTTGGGCTTCAAACGACTTGTACAAGGATGTAGGCTGGAAAGATGACAGCTATATGGCAGACTGGAACGTGCGACACGCGCAAGGTTTCGCGACGGAACCAACTGTTCAGCTGGATGGTGACATACTGACGCTGACTGGTGAATTCGGGCGGAATGTAAGACAGGTTTATTGGCTGCAGAAAGGTTTGCGCCTATCCACAGACGCATATCCCTATGTCATGGTACGATGGAAATCAACCGGTACATGCGCGATAAGCTGGGTGTATTACACAGACGGGGATGGCGAATCTATCGTCTTCTATGGATCTGAGAGCCAAGAATGGACGACAAGCATAGTAAGATTGCCCGCTGGAAAAACTGTCAGTTCAGTAATGGTTGGGCTTGACGACTTCACAAGCGACACTGCGGGACAGTGCGCCGCGTCCTTTGACTTTGTAATGTTTGCACGCATCACAAAGCCTTAGCAATCTGTTTCTCTGGATTTTCATAACTAGGCCCATTCTCAGCAATACGGTTGCCAACTATTGTTTCTGAGCATTGTGTTTGGCGGCTTTCTCGATTCTATTACCTTTGCAGGGTTTCCGACGACTACACTGTATGGCAGAACATCCTGTGTAACCACCAAACCAGTTCAGATGACTGAACCTTTTCCCATTCTAACTCCAGGTAGAACAATCACATTGACGCCAGGCAACAGTCATCTTCAATTCGACACGGGAGTAGAAGTACTTTATTCTCTACGCTTTGATTTTATCCACGACGTATGGTAGGATGTGTTTCAAAGCGTGCGCACTACCTAGGTCTGAGAGTAGGGTCGCTATTACGTCCAATCTAACGTTGAGAACCCAGTAAATGTGTTGGAAACTTCCATGCGCGAGATTGCAACCTTTTTCTTATTACACGCAGGGAGGTGATGACCTAAAGCAGGTCTTGGTACAACTTCAGAATTCTATCTGCCTTGCTACTTATACTGAATTCTTCTTCAGCGGATTTTCTTGCATTTATTCCTATTTCTCCAGCCACTTTTGGGTTTTCTATCAAGTAGCAGATTTTCTCAGTGAGCGCCTCTGGATCCTTTGGGTTAACCAGCAATCCATTTGTCCCATCTGTTATCATGTCAGGTATACCTCCGACGCGGCTTCCTATTACTGGTTTGGCGCAGGCCATTGCCTCTATGACGACTAGTCCGAAAGCTTCGACTACAGAAGGCACTACAGAAACATCAGCCGCAGCATAATAGTATGGTAGCATGCATTCTGGAACATAACCCGAGAAAAAGACTCTATGGGCAACTCCAAGTCTCTCGGCCAAAGCCTTGTGATATTCTAGGAGCGGACCATCACCTACTACCACGAACTTGGCATTAGGGTGTTTTCCTATCACCATGGGGGCCGCCCTTAACAGAAACTCAATTCCATTCTTTGGGACATGTGCCCTTACTGTCAGAATCATTGGGTCGCCATTTCTTATGTCAAGCTGTCTACGTATTATTGACCTGTCCAGGTTCGGGCGAAACCTGTAGACATCTACGCCATTGGGTATACAAATCAATTTGCTGCGAGGGCATCCAGTTTTCAAAGCCTCGTTGTACACGTAATTGCTCGCTACTATGACGCGATCTGCGTTTTTCAGGACTTGTTCAACCGCGTCATTCACTTGTGGACAAAGTCGCACCCCGTATCCGATTGAAGTCTCTGTTAGAATATCAGCGCCATGAAGTGTAACAACCAGAGGTAGGTTCACTTCGTTTCTTGCTAGCAGAGCTGCGAAGCCTGAAGACCAAGCGAAATGAGCGTGAAGAATCTCAAGATTGTATCGCCGCACGATACCCACTATACCTTTGGCATAAGCTATCAAACCTATCGCTTGAGCGGGGTGGAAGAAAAAAGAATGCGGAAGCAGGAAAACACTTGCTAGTGCAAATGGAAGTTCTTCAGAGGAAAGCCTGACTGCGTTATGAACGATGATTCCATTCAACTCAGCATCTTTTCCAAAGCCGAACCTGGCAACGCGCACCTCTGCGCCCTTCTTCAGTAATTCAAAGGCTTCATTGTAGACAAACGAGTATGTAGCTTCTCTGCAACTGGTAGGAAAAGATGCTGATACAATCAGTGTCCTCATATTTACTACAATGAGTAGTCATCGAGGAGCTAATTAGATTTTGCGTTTAAAGCAAAAAGGATTCTCGAATTTCTCAATGCGGGCACTGCAGTGAGAATCTTATGCACCTGAAAGGTTTTTTAGATCGCCTGACATAATTATATTGTTGTACGTAGGCAGACGACAGGTTGAGAGAGAGGACACCACTGAGCTATGATACTAACTGGGTTCACGCGAAATAGGCTGCTTGCCACCAGTCTTTCAATCTTGTTCCTGCTAAGTTTGGCTTCTTCTGTTCCATTTTCCAATGCTCAGTTATCGGCAACCGATTTTATTGAAGAATTGACCACGGCGCCACTTGGGGACAAAATAACGGTTGCTACCGATAGCTCGTCTCGATTGTTTTTAGGGGCAAACAATGATATTTACAGAAGTCTAGATAATGGTGCAACATGGACGAAAGTCTTGGATATGCCGAACGCGCTAGATGCGTCGCCAAGATTGCTTTTCGTAAATCGGGCTGACTACATTTTTGCAGTAATGTTTGATACGATGAGTTATTTCGATCTTTATCGAAGTGTGGACCACGGCACAACATGGCTGAAGATAATGGACAATATTCCTGGCAGCTGGCACATGAGTGAAGCACCAAACGGCGATCTGTACTTCAATACTTACAGCTATTCTGCTTACATATACAAATCCACAGACAACGGCGCATCCTTCTCCATTTTCTACAATTTATCGAAAATTGTTGACCACTTTCACTGGGTCGAAGTTAGTCCTGCTGGCAAGATCTATGTAGCTACAGGAGATGGAATCTTCGACGCCACATTGCAGCGATACAAAGAGAAAACCCTGTCTTGGGACATTCTTGCCAACACATCATCTGTTGGCGCAGAATATCAAACTGTACCAATATTCTTCGACAACGACTACGCATATTTCTTTGGAGACGGGCAACGCTACTGCTATCGAATGGCAAACTCCGGAAACGGTACACAAGATTTCGAGATTCTCTTTGACTTGTATCAGTATATGACGGGAACAACCAACTTCGCGTATGAAGGCGCCTATGTAAACGGTGTTTATTGGTTTGGGACAGACAACGGCCAGTTGTGGGCAAGTTGGGATGGAAAGCACTGGGTAAAGCTCTATGATTCCGGAGTTGGCGGGCTGGTCTTCAGCATCAGCCGCAAGGGCTATCCACTTTACTTTATCGATGCAGGCTCACACGACAAACTCTTTCGGTTAAACGTGCAAAAAGACGATGTGATCCACTTCTACTACAATGAATATAATTATCGGCGCGGAGATGTCGAAAATGCAGAAAACTACGTTCTTGAACAAAGGGTTTGGAACGGAAGCACAGACTACCTAAACCTAGCCAATGTAGCTCTCTCAAACGTCAAAGTGTCCATCAAAGGTCTAAGCCGAACCAACTCCGTAGGCCTGAATTCTGGGTTTGAGTGGAATGACATGACTGGTTGGGTAACCACAGGCACCCCACATGGAGAAATAGTGTCCGACACGAGCGCCAATGGAACAAGAAGTTATAGAGTTCGAAAATCCATTTCAGATCCACAGATGAATAGCATCAGACCTTTTTCACCAATATCCTCACGCAAGGGTGATATCGCTATACTGTCATTTTACGCTAAAGCCAACGCTTCAACTGATCAAGCAATCCAAGTTCTCATGTTCAACGGAAGCGGGGGCTCTCCAATAGATGATTGGGACAATATCAAACTAGCAACAGATTGGAGGAGATACAACTTCTGGCACGCTATACCGACCATCAGCAACATCCCAACGATTTCATGGATCATATATTACAAGAAGGCTGACGTGACAACATGGATCGATAGCGTCATGTGGGGCATCGACCAAACACAAATCCTCTACGGAGCTGGCGGAGCCACTATAGAAGGCATAACTTACTTGAGTGACGGATTCAAGCATCCACCATACTTTGAAGGAACACAAAACACAGAGAGTCCGAACGTAACCATAAACGGACAATCCGTATTATATGTGGGCATACTTTCAAATGGAACGGAATCAGCCCCTACAAACTTGGCAGGCATATTAACTGGTGCGTGTCAAGTCATAGCAAACATCCATGGAAGCGGACAAGCTATACTGCGAATAAACGCAACCAGAATTTTCTACGAAGATTCAACAATCTTCCAAGGAAGAAAAGACACAGTCTACTACGGCAGATACTATGGAACCTTCG
>Ga0315310_10001375_pt1 | contig 15358 bp, 14 predicted proteins | sample TDP5_MG_FD_203630 | JGI IMG/M metagenome (GOLD analysis project Ga0315310, IMG submission 203630) | Freshwater sediment microbial communities from Lake Towuti, South Sulawesi, Indonesia - TDP5 | ecosystem: Environmental > Aquatic > Freshwater > Lake > Sediment | place: Indonesia: South Sulawesi... | reverse complement strand
AGAGCTTCAGATCTACGGTCGAAGCGGCCTCCAGATGGAAGCCACCCGTCATCATCGACATCGAGAGGCTTCTGAAAACCAGAAGCGAAGCTGTCAAAAGGTTTCCCGGAGCACCTCTCATCGTGGTGGATCCAGTCGACTCCAAGAGAAACGTGGCGGCAGCGGTGACCCCGGAGAGGTTCTCAGAGATGATCATGGCTTCTTGGGCCCTACTGGAGAAGCCTAGGGTCAGCATCTTCTTCCCCCCACAGCGGCGTGGCCCAAGAACGAGCCAGCTCCTGAAGACGGTGAGGAGAGAACACAGGAAGCTGCTGGCGCTCGTCTTAAGAGACAATCGCAAAGTGCCACCCGACGTTCTCTGGGGCGAGCTGAAGAGAACAATAAAGGGCGTGCACCGGCTTCTAGACTTGAAGGGATACGGTGTGATACGCTCACGGCCTTGGAGCAACGCCAGTGCCCATGTGCTGCTATTCGAGTTGGAGTCGCTTCATCTCCCTGCGGTCTACAAGCATGCAGGGCCGCCGACCTATCTGCCCAATGCAAAGAGATTCCTACAGAAACATCTCAGTTCAAGGTCAACGGTCTCCGGACCCTGGGTGGAAGGCTACAACCTTCAGGTGGCTAAGCGACGAGTGAGGACAGAGGCATCAGATATCATCGGACAGGCTCTGAAGGAAGACCAGGTCGCAGTCTCGAAGAGTCTCGTCCGGGCGCTGAGAAGATCCGAGATACTCGCCGGTGAAGCGGTTCTGCATCTGTGTCAGAGGCTGCCGGGGTTCTCCGAGTTTCTACTCGAATTCCTTGGGGGAAGGGCTCCATTCCTGTAGAGGAGATAAGGGTCAGAGTCGGCGAGATACAGTCCCATCCGGAGGACTGGTTGCAGAGAGCAGTCAGTTACCCGGAACCAACTCCAACCAACCTCAAGCGAAGGTTGATGGACCTCCGAAACGTCGGCGTGGAGGAACTCATCTTCATCAGGAGAAGCCCAGGAGACGCTGTCCCCGTGCTCGGGAAAGGGCATAAGGGTATGGTGGTGCTGGGCCGCCTCAAGGGGGAGACGGTCGCAGTCAAGATCCTGAGAACGGACGCCTCAAGAGACAGCCTGAAACACGAGGCAGAGATCCTCAGGAGGGTGAACAGGCTCGGAGTCGGGCCTAGGCTTCTGGCTGAGAGTCAACTCGCGATAGCCATGGGGCGCGTAGGAGGAGAACCGGTCGAGGGATGGATCGCCGACCTGGACGGGGAGGAGTCAGAGAAACTGAGGAGAATGTTGGCTCAAGTCATGCGCGACTGCAGAAGGATGGATGAAGAGGGCATCGACCACGGCGAGCTCAGCAGAGCCGGCAGACACATCATGGTTGGTCCGTTAGGCAGGCCTACGATAATAGATTTCGAAACGGCAAGCAGCGGGAGAAGGCCGTCGAACGTTACATCCGTGAGCGGCTACTTTCTCGTCGGAGGACAGCCCTGTCGTAAGGTGAGGAGAATGTTGATGCTCGACACCCCCCCGTTGGCGGCCATCAAGAACTACAAGAGAGACTTCGATGAACGGAGCTATCAGCAACTTCTCGCAGCAGCACACCTCAGCAGCCAGTGAGCGCGGCCGGACTTATCCGGTCTTTGACTGACCGGTTTCTGATCCAGCCCTCAACTCTTAAAACCAGGTGATCCCCCGATCTGCCCCGAGGCACTGGTGGGTTGACGTCGCGCTTTCTCCGCTTGGCTTCCGTCTCTCTGCTGTGGCTCTGTCTGATCGGCTCCGTTCGATGCGAGATCTCTATCTCTGAAATCTCCATCCCAACGGCCAACAGCTCACCAAGCGGGGTCTCTGTTTGGCGAGGGCAAACAGTCTTCTTCTGCGAAAGTGCGCGGGCCAAGATCGGAGCCCTCGACGTATCCTCCGGCGCCATCAAGGAGCTGAATCTCCCGTCACTGCAGGACGACCCCGTCGCTGTCTCGGCGGACAGCGCTGGCTTAGCGTGGGTCGTCACAAACCTCACCAACACTGTCATACGCATAAACTCCTCGTCGGGCGAACTGAAGTCTTGGACCCCACAGGTTCACGAAGGCTTCTCCGACATCAAAGTGGCTCCCAACGGCCTCATCTGGCTGGCAAACAGGGCTGGGACGTCTGTGGGCACACTAGACGTTAACACCGGTTTGATCAAGGAGTTCAGCGCTCAGGGCATGAAGCCCTTTCGGATCGCAGTTGACATGCAGAGGGTGTGGTTCACGGACCCCGACGATGACAAGGTGGCTTTCCTCGTTCCCGACACCCTAGACTTGACGACTTTCACCTTGTCTCCCGGATCCAAGCCAACGGCCATTGCACTGGATGAGAGAGGCTTCGCCTGGGTCGCTCTTCTCGGTCTCAACCAGATCCTCGAGATCAACCCCGGCACAGGCGAGACGGCGTCGCGAAACATTCTAACGCCTGAGAGCGGGGTGTACGGGATCGCGGTCGCTCCAGACGGCAGCGTCTGGTTCACAGAGGCCTTGGCCAACAAGATAGGCAGGTTTGACCGAGGCAGGGACGAGTTGACCGAGTTTATGGTCCCGACTCCGTCCTCTTTTCCCACCTCCATCGCCGTGGGATCAGATGGACGGGCTTGGTTCGTGGAGGAAACGGGCAACAAGCTGGGCTCCGTTGCCGGTGCTGCAACCCTGACGTCGTCGACCGGCTCCACCTCTGGAGGTCCTGAAGGCTTCTCTTCCCCTACGCTGTGGCTAGTCGTGGCCGTCGCGGCTGTGGGGTGTGCCGGTGTCTGGGCCTACTACCACAAGCGCAAGCCGAAGCCCAAGCAACGGGCCAAAGACCGGTAGCGCGTGTGTCCTCCTGATTCTCGGAATGGACCGATGTATGTTGGCCGCTCTACCAAGGTGCTTGAGGTGATTGACCGGTCTCCTTGTCGTCCATCTGATCCCCAATGGATCGACGCAGGCATCGGAAGAGGGTTGCGGAAGATGATCAGCCGATGCCACTAAGGCTCTCGTTGAACGATTCGGCTACGAACTCGATGTCCTTGGAGGCTAGGTTCTGATGCACCGGCAGCTGTAGGACCTGTTTCACTGCCCGCTCCGTCTCAGGGAGGCTTCTATTGATGTACCCAGAGTAGAAGGACATGAGGTGGATTGGGTACTTATAGATGGTGCCCGTGGTGACGCCCCGTTCCTCCATGCTCTTCATCAAACGGGCTCTCTTCTCGGCCAGGGAGATTGGAAGTCTGACCGTGTACTGGTGCCACGCGTGCTTCCTGTCCGGGGGCACATGGGGTGTCTGGGCGCCTGTGTCTCTGATGAGGGAGGTGAGTTGACGGGCGTTTCTCTCCCTTGCATCAACGATGCCTCGCACCCTGTCTATCTGGGCGGCGCCGATCGCAGCGTGGATCTCTGACATCCTGAAATTGTATCCCAACATCTCGGAGTAGTAGGGCTGGGTCTCTCCGTGGTTCCTTATCCTGAAGATTTTCTCCGAGAGTTCTTGGTCGTTAGTGCAGACGAGGCCTCCCTCACCCGTTGTTATGTTCTTGGACGGGTACAGGCTGACGCACGCCAGGTCCGAGGTGCATCCTATCCTTCTTCCCTTGTACTCGGCTCCGATGGATTGCGCCGCGTCCTCGACCAGTCGAACCCCATGCTCGTGAGCGATCTCACTTATTTCGTCAAGGTCAGCCGGGAGACCGTAGAGGTCAACCGGCATCACAGCCTTGGTCTTCTTTGTAAGAAGCTTCTTCACGTCTTCAGGATCCATCGTGTACGTTTCGGGGTTTATGTCCGCGAAGACGGGCTTCGCTCCTACGTGGAGTACGGGCTCAGCCGTAGCCACGAATGTCATGCTGGGAAGTATCACCTCGTCTCCAGGTCCAACGCCTAGAGCCATCAGACAGGCGTGGATGGCGGCTGTTCCGCTCGTCACGGCGTGGACGTGCTTGGCGCCGGTAAACTTGGCAACCTTCTCCTCGAAGAGCCTGCAGAATTTTCCTCTTCCCTCCTTGTTGGTTAGCATGGTGCTCTCCAGCACCTCCATCACGTTCGCCTTCTCCTCCTCACCGATCGTGGGCCCGGAGAGCGGTATCATTCGGGGTGTCACACTGTGTCGCCTTTCAACTCGAGCTGCCCCCGATCTTTAAAGGATTTAGGTCGGGTTTGTCGCGAGAGGCGTGCAGCCATGTCTCAGGAAACCACCAAGTTGGCCTGCAGAAGAATTGCTGCAATGCTGCTTCAGAGCGCCGATCTAGGCGAAGAAGAGCTAGGAAAGCTGAAGCTCCAGGTCGCCTCCGAGATGAAGCTGCCCAGGGTTCCCTCCAACTCTGAGGTTCTGAGCGTGGTTGAGGATGATCAAAGGGAGAACGCCAGGCGGATCCTCACGAGGAAGAAGGTGCGCACCCTCTCGGGTATCTCGGTTGTGGCAGTCATGACTGAGCCTCTTCCCTGTCCTCATGGAAGATGCAGCTACTGCCCTGGTGGGCCGGCCGAGAAGGTTCCCCAGAGCTACACGGGCTTCGAGCCCGCTGCCATGAGGGGTGTGCAGCACGGCTTCAACCCGTTCAGCCAAGTCTCCTCTCGCATCGACCAACTACGCGCTGTGGGCCACCAAGTGGATAAGGTGGAGCTCATAATCATGGGAGGAACTTTCCCTTCGGCTTCTGCCGAGTACCAGGAGTGGTTTGTCAAGCGCTGCCTCGACGCTATCACCGGCCGCAGATCAGTGGACCTGGATCATGCCAAGGGGAACGCGGAGGTCGGTTTCAGGAAGAACGTTGGGATCACCGTTGAGACGAGACCAGACTGCGCAGGTGAGAGGCAAGTTGACCAGATGCTGAGGATGGGGGTGACGAGGGTGGAGCTGGGCATCCAGAACCTCTACGATGACATCTATCGACTGGTGGATAGAGGTCACACCGTTGAGGATGTGGCGCGAGCCTTCCAAGTGGTAAGAGACGCAGGCCTAAAGGTCGTCGCACACATGATGCCGGGCTTGCCAGGCTCGAGCTTCGAGAGAGACATCGACGGCTTCAGGAAGCTCTTCAGCGACCCGCGGTTCAAACCTGACATGCTGAAGATCTACCCCTGCCTTGTGATTAGGGGCACCAAACTCCACGGAGCGTGGCGCCGAGGAGAATACTCTCCCCTCAGCAACGAGGCGGCAGCGGAGCTGGTGGCAGAGGTTAAGCGCATCACTCCCCCCTGGGTTCGAATAATGAGGGTTCAAAGGGACATCCCCGCCAACCTGATCGAGGCCGGCGTCACCGCCGGCAACCTCAGAGAGCTCGCTAGGAGGAAACTGAGGGAAGAGGGAGTGAGGTGCCGCTGCATACGTTGCAGAGAGGTGGGGCATAGACACCTAGTGGACCGCGTCGACCCTGACCCGGAGAGGATCGGAATATACGAAACAAGCTACGAAGCCTCGGAGGGAGTGGAGGTTTTCGTCTCAGCGGAGGACAGAGAGAGGGATGTGCTCATCGGCTATCTGCGGCTAAGGATCCCTTCTTCAAGCGCGCATCGACCTGAGGTCAGGAATGAAGGGCCGTCGATCGTGAGGGAGCTCAGAGTACTTGGTCCGCTGGTTCCAGTGGGCATGCCTCCAGATGGCAGGTGGCAGCACAGGGGATACGGGGAGGCGCTGCTCCATCAAGCTGAGGCTATCTCCGTGGAGCTCTACGGACGCCGGAAGATCCTGGTCACGAGTGCACTTGGAACGAAGAGATACTACATGCGACGGGGATACAGCTACGACGGCCCCTACATGTCAAAGTGGCTTACATGATGCATGGAGTCTAGGTAGCCCGGCCCTTTGCGAAAGGTTTTTACACATCGAGAGAGGCTCGCCGAAGGACCGAATCAAATTCCCGAGGGAGTTGAAGCCTGCTGGAAAAAAAGGGCCGGTTCAGAGTGTTGAATGTGTCTGAGGAGGGCTCCCCTGGGTCGATTGATAGACGGGGCCTTAGAGCCGCGATTGGAGACCGGACGCTCCTGGAGATCATGATCGTCACAACAGCCGTGGTTGTCCTGTCAGCCATAGTTCATTCATCTTCGTCTCAGCCGAACATCTACTCCGACATAACGAGCTTCTGGGGTCGAAGAGAAGTGGCAGAAGCCCTGATCCCCTACGTGGATTTTGTCTTCGAGTATCCTCAGCTATGCGGCCTCATAACGTACGCCTCAGCTTCCATCGGGAGGACGCCCCAGGCCTACTACGCGCTGATGTCGTTCTTTCTCTATCTCTTCACGATGGGCTCAGCGGTGCTGACCTATCTCATAGCCAAGAGGAGTGGATTCGACACCAGCAGGATCTATCGCTACTTCCTCCTCGCTCCCTCGATGATCATCTACCTAGTCTACAACTTCGACATCATCAACACGTTCTTCGTGCTGCTAGCCCTATACACCTTCCAGCGAGGGAAGACGCGTCTCTCCGCTGCGTCAATCGGCCTGGGCGTCTTGAGTAAGCTGACCCCGGTGCTTCTGATCCCCATCTTTGCGCAGAAACTCAAGACGTGGAGGCAGCAGCTAGTTTTCGTGGCGATCGCGGTGGCGATTCCCGTTCTGGCCAACGCGCCAATTGCAGCGGTGAGTTTCGAGAACTGGTGGGGCGGATACAAGTGGCACATAGACTGGGGTCTTGAAAACAGCTGGCTCGTCTTCCTGTTTCCCGACTCGGGCTCATGGGATACAGCGAAGCTTCTCAGCGATATCCTCATTCTGCTTGTGGTGGCTAGGGTGATCGTCTGGAAGAACGACGACTTGATTCAGAAGTCGTTCGCCATGTTGGGAGGGTTCCTGCTCGCTACCTATGTGTACACCCCTCAGATGAACCTGATGCTCTTTCCCTTCTTCGTGTTGAGCAGCGAGAGCCTTCTGCTCTTCTACCCTTGGGAGCTGGCCAACGCGTTCATAATCCTTTCATGGTTCACTGTGCCAACTCCCCCAGGGCCAACTGCAGCCTACACTACGCCGCAGTGGTCGGCCTTGGTCAGAGCGTTGCTCTTGCTGCTCATTCTTGCGCAGGTAACCAAGGTTAGGGGTCGGACCCTCTTGAATTGGGTGACCTCGAAGTGGTAGAGAAGGCCGAGGAGTCTCCAGTCCAGGAGGAAAAGAACGGAGGAGAGACAGCCAAGGCCGGGCGGCAGGGGTGGCTTGACCCGGGGGTGGAGGCCCTCTTGCGGTCGAAGCTGCTTGACCTGGCGCCGGTGATCCTCGCCCTGGTTGTCCTAGGTCTGAAGCTCATGATAATCACCACCCCGGGACCGGACCCGAGTGGAGGCAAGGGGTTCGTCTTCGACGAGGCCCACTATATCCCAGCGATCAGGCAGATGCTGAATGGCTCAGCCGCGAACAACGAGCACCCTCCGCTGTCGAAAGCCTTGATGATGCTAGGCGTCATCGTCTTTGGAGACAACCCCGTGGGGTGGCGCATAACCATCGTGATCTCCGACGCAGTTTCCGTTGCTCTTCTGTACTACGTCACCCTCGAACTCACAAAGAACAAACTCCTCGCGTGTGCCACCTCCCTTTTCTTCGCCACAGACGTTATGTCTTTCAACATCGGTCAAATAGCGATACTGGACGCGCCCGCCATGGCTTTCTCCCTAGGTATGGTCTTCTTCTTTCTCAGGAAGAGACATGTCTTGGGTTCCCTCTTCCTGGGCCTTGCTTTTCTATGCAAGCTCACCTCCATCTTCATACTCGTCGGGCTTCTAGCCTACCTCTTCCTGTCAAAGCCCCTGAGAAAAGGCGAGCTCACGAAACACCTCGGCGAATGGATCGAAGTCTTGGAGAAGTACTTCTTCATAGGCCTGATCGTGAGCATGCTCGGCCTCTGGGTGTACGACTCCCACTATCGCGCCTTCAACACACCGCTTGAGCACCTCGACTTCATGCTGAGCTACCACTCCTCTCTGACCTACCAAAACGCCAGCGAGGTGGTCTTCCCTCTTCCCATTCCTCCGGGGTCCCTCACAAACTGTTGGATCACGTACTTCGCGCCGGCAGGCTACTTCGTGACAACGGTTACAGAGTCAGCGAACGGCCAAGTGGTCAAGGAATACCACCCCATCGCCTATTACGGAATCTACAGCCCAATCTGGTGGACCATCTGGGCCCTCGTTCCCATCGGGCTGTACGAGCTCTACAGATACTTCAGGCGCGGGGAGGTCTCGAAGGTCGACTTCTTTATCCTAATGTGGGTCGCAGCAACTTTCCTGCCGAACGTTGTCTTCGCCTATGTAATGCACCGCTGGGTCTACACATTCTACTTCTACGACGTCATACCGGCGCTCTGTGTCGGTGTTTCCTACTACTTGACAAGGCCAGGGGTTCCGAAGATAGCCATCATAATAGTGACCGCGGTGCAGCTCTTCTGGTTCTTCAATTTCTTCCCTGTGAGATCCAAGCTTCACACAGACATATTGCTCTCCCTCGGGCTCAGAGCTTGAGAAAAGTCAGCAACGGTTTTCTATTCGGCGAAGCCTTGAACAGCGTTGGAGCTGGAGCGGAGATGATTCGGTGTTGAGGTTGGATCAGGCGGAGGAAGCTATTAGGGAGGCTGTGGCAAAGCAGCAGACCTTCGTTGTCTTCGGCCGGTGCACAGTCAAGTACCAGGGTAGAAGCGCATCAACTCTTGCTGACGGGGAGAGAGTTCTCATAGTGAAGCAGGACCGCTCAGTTCTTCTGCACAGACCCTTCGGGTACGAGCCCGTCAATTGGCAGCCCCCAGGCTGCACCATAGAGGTCACGGCGTCAGGCGATCATCTGGTCTTCCTCGCTGCCAGAGCCAGGCCTCACGAAAGGTTGGCAGTCGACTTCTCAGATATCAAAGGAGTCGGCGCCCATCGCCTTCAGGACGAAGCTGAGTTCAGCATGCACGCCACAGAGGAAGAGATGAAGAGGGCGGTGCTTCTCCACCCCCAACTCGTTGAAGAAGGATTCAGGCCCATGGAGGAAGAAAGGAGAGCGGGCGCCTCGGGCTTCATCGACGTCTTCGGCGTAGACGCGGAGGGAAATCTGACGATTGTGGAGTTGAAGCGGCGAGCCGCCGACAGAGTCGACGTGCACCAGGTGGAAGGCTACGCCAAGAAAGTCCAGAGAGAGCTGGGCAGAAGAGTAAGAGCAGTGATCGCCGCTCCGTCACTAAAGAGAACGGCCGCGCCTCTCATGAAGGCGCATGGGGTCGAGTTTAGATGCCTGACGCCTCGGAGATGCAGAGACTTCCTTGCCAAGGAACAAGGCCTAGACAAGTTTTCTTGAAAGCCGATACTAGTCACTTTTCCTTTCCATAGAAGAGTTGTATGTACATTATGTTGTTTCCTCGGATCAACACACCAGAGTACTGAGCCTTCTTCTCGTCCTTTGCATACTCCACAGCCTTCTCCATCACGACGTTCATGTAGCTGTCACAGTCAACCATCGTCCCCTCGTACACCCAATCATTCTTCAGCGTCACTCTGACTTCGCGGCTCACATGTTTCATCATAGCGGACAATGGCTTCTTTCCAGACTCCAAAGCCTTCACCCTGAGCAGCTTTCAGTCCGTCCGGCCTCTTCGTAATTAAGTTTTGTCGGAGAGCCTTGACTCCTCATACGATCGCGTCCATCTCGGAGAAACAGACATTGCATATTACCCTTCCTCCGCCCCCAGGAATCGCGTAGATTGGCGCGCCACAAACGGGGCATGATGGCTGAGAATCATCCTTGGTGAAGATCTGTCTTCCACACGAGCTGCAGTTGGTAACCTTGAGCTTGTTCAGCCCGCCACAGTGTGGGCACACCTCGTCCACTCCTCGGCTCACAACCTTCAACACGACTACGTTCGGTGAAACCTCTGGGGCTTCTTGACTCGGAGTTTCTTGAAGCGGAGTCGATGCTTCATCGGCATAGGGCCCCGCCAGGGGAACCTCAGGCAAGGTGATGAAGTCCTCTGGTGTGGTCTCCGCGAAGAGGCTGGAGGTCTCATGCTCAATCATGCTCATCGCGCGCCTCTCTTGCTCCTGCCGTAGCGTGTTGAAGTCTCTCCTCGAGATGAAAAGGCCCAGTACGCTGGCGACCGCTCCGGCCAGAACCATGAGGAAGAAAGTCGGCATACCCAAGACCATGTTTCCCAGCGTTCTTATGAACTCTTGGTTTCCGGAGAGGTACAATATGGTGGATCCGAACACGAGAAAGAGTCCAAAGAAGACAAGAGCCAGCCCTGCAACGGTGAGGATACGCACGTCTGAGCATCTCTCGGATTCTTATACAAACGTTCACGGGGGCTGGGTCTAATTAAGGTTTTTTCCCTGAATTCTCCTGCGCTATCTGCGACAAGACTCTCTCGGGGTCCTCGGAGACACCCCATCTTCGCAGGAAGAACTCCAGCAAGTTTGTAACATCTCTCCTCAACAGATGTGATGCTTCCCTGTGGCCTGTGGGAACCCATTGAGGCCAGTCGATGAGCGTAACATCGAGCCCCGGCTTTACCAGAACGTTGTGGGTGCTCATGTCGCTGTGCACGACACCCGCCCTGTAGGCTCTTGCCAAGTTGCTCAGCACCTTCTTGAGCACCAGCCTGGGTTTGTCCAGCTCCACCACATAGGCGAGCTCTGTTCCGACGAAAACCTCTGTCACAACAAGGTGTCTGTTTCTCAACTCAGGCTTCGGCACGTCGACTCCCGCTTGATGCAGCACCTTGAGGGCATGGTACTCTCTGGCAGCAGCCCTCTCGGACGCTATCAGGTTGTTGTGCTCTTCCGCCAAGTACTCTCTTACCCGCGCATATCTTGAGAAACTGGTGCGTCCTATCCGAAAGAACTTCAGCGCCAACCTCTCATCTCTGGGAGAGATGCCCTCATAGACATCTGACTCCTTCCCTACGCCCAGAGACTTTCCCAGGCCCTCCACAAGGTTTCCCCTCACAACGAACTTGAGCGCGAGAGCGTCTAGGCCAAGGTAGTTCAGCACGTATCTCGCCGGTTCTCGAGAAGGCATCCAGATCAGACGTTGACGATGCAGTCGTTTGAGTCTGTACCTCACCTCATCCCTGTGTATGCCACAGCTCGATACAATCGACTCCTCTGGGACGCGTTGAAACTTGGCTATGTTTCTCTCCAGCCCAGCCAACACCTTGAAGTCAAGGTCCTCCAACTTTCTGAACTGGTCAGCGAACTGACGCACGGACACCGGGGTCCCCTCCAACAACGTCCTCCATAGTGCCTTCGCAGCGACTCAGTGGCATTAGAGTTCTTTGGATGAAAGAGGAGGTCTAGCTGCACCCTCGGCCTCTACTTCTGCGGCTGGGTCCAAGCCGGCGAGATCTTCTCAATCAACACAGTTACTTTCTCTGTGATAGCAGCGACAATCATCAGGTCCGACAGGTAGCCTGCGATGCCCAGCTTCCCGTCTTGTCGGCGGTAGGCCGCCATGACCTCGGCTCCCTCCTTGGTCTGAATGAAGAGGAAGGCCCTGTCGCCGGTGACAACTGTCTCAACGTTCCCCTTCGTCTGCGTCTTTATCGCCTCCTTGATCTTGTCGAGCGTGTCCTTCACCATCATCGGGGACACCTCCGAGCTCATCTCAACTCTCCAGAGAGGCATACGGCATCTGAGGTCTCGGCTCTCTATCATCTTTTAAAGCTTTTTACAACGTCGGTGGCGAACCGATTAGGCGAAGGTCTTGCCCAGCCTCTCTCCATACGGAAAAGTGCCGATAGAAGTTCTGAAGAAGAAGGTGCTTCCCCACACTGGTGCGCCTAGACGGGACGTCCTTCTCGGCCCCGGGGTGGGGGAAGACGCCGCCGTGCTGAGCGTGAACGGTCAGGTTATTGTGGCGGCAAACGACCCTGTAACCGGAAGCAGGGACCTAGTCGGGTACCTGGCTGTGCACGTTAACGCCAACGACGTTGCTGTGCGTGGAGTTCGCCCGAGATGGTTTTCCTCCTGCATCCTTCTTTCCCCCAGCAGCTCGACGAGGGACTTGGAGAGGATAGTTGGGCAGGTGCACGCTGCAGCAAAATCCTTGGGTGTAGCCGTGGTGACCGGTCACTCAGAGATCACGCCGGGCCTGGCTAACCCCATAGTCATCGGTCAGATGATGGGTGTCGCCGAAGATGGCCGCTTCGTGACAACAGGGGGAGCGTCGGACGGCGATGTGATACTCATGACCAAGACCGCAGGCCTTGAAGGAACCGCCATACTCGCAAGGGACATGCGGAGCGTGCTCAAGCGAACTTTCAGCCTCCGTCTACTAAGGCAGGCTGCTCTCTTCCGCCGCCAAATAAGCGTGGTCAATGACGCCTTGACAGCGTTCAACACAGGAGGGGTGACGGCGCTCCACGACCCAACCGAGGGCGGTGTTCTGGGGGCATTGTATGAACTAGCTGAGGCCTCACAATGCGGCTTCTCCGTTCACGAAGACAGGATACCCGTGGCAAATGAGACGAGGGCGATATGTGAGCTCTTTGACGCCGACCCCCTCAGGCTTATGGGCTCCGGTGCTCTCCTAATCTGTGCAAGAGAATCATCTTCAGGAGAGATCATCCAGCACCTGAAGCAGAGGCGCATACCCTGCTCGAGGATAGGCGAGATCCGTCGAAGCAGGAGACGTGTCTTGGTCCGGCGCAACGGCTCGGAGATCAGGGTGCGAGAAGGCGAGGATGAGCTGTGGAGAATCCTGTCCAAGTCGAGGTGAAGACCCGGCACGAGAATCCATCTCTTCCGGCCCTGGCCAGGTGTCTCCCGCGCCTGCTGGAAATGTGGGCAACAGTCTTGATCATGAGAAGATTGATTAGTCTGCTCAAGGAGCGCGCCCCTGGTCCTCAGACTTGCCTCAAGTATGCCCCAGATGCCTCAGCACTCAAGTGGACCTTGACTGGAGAACGTATCTAGGTGGGTTCTCCGTCCGCCGATACCTCTGCAACGAGTGCGGTTACGAGGGACCAGTCATCCTCGAGGTGTCTCACGATGAGCTGAAGAGGATAAGAGGGGAGAAGATGAAGAAACTCGGACAGGAAGGGCAGGAGGGCAAAGAACCTTCCAAGGATTGAGAGGCGAGAGACTACATGAAGGCCTCATCCATGTGCCTTCCGCATGGGCAACGCCTGGTCGACGGGATCTTGGGGAGCGCATCCGCCAGGAGACGCTTCACTTTCCCCATGTTTTCAGCCATCGTCTTGACCACCTCCTCAGCGCTCACGGGCTTGTCAGCCCATACATCGTAGTCTGTGATGGCTGCCACAGTGCAGTAGCACATCCTCGCCTCACGAGCCAAGGAAACCTCGGGAATGAGAGTCATGCCGACGATCTCTGCTCCCCATGACCTGAACATCCTGGACTCAGCTCTAGTCGAGAACCTCGGCCCCTGAATGCAGACATAGGTTCCACCTCTCCGCAGCGCGATCCTCAACTCTCCAGCCGACTGCTGCAGGATATCCGTGAGCTCGGGGCAGAACGGATCAGCCATCGAGACGTGGGCGACAACCCCTCCATCGTAGAAAGTCCCAGGTCTCCCCCACGTCCGGTCTATGAACTGGCCTGGAAGAACAAGCTCACCAGGCTTGTAACCCTCCTGCAGGCTTCCAACCGCGCTTGGAGCCAGAACCCTCTCCACACCAAGCTCCTTCAACGCCCAGATGTTCGCCCTGAAGTTTATGGCGTGAGGCGGAATCGAGTGCCTCTCGCCGTGTCGAGGAAGAAAAGCCACCTTCAACCCCTTGTACTCCCCGATCTCTATCGGCGCGCTTGGCTGCCCGTAGGGCGTGTAGACCTTCCTCTTCTGGGAAGAGGTGAACATCCCTGGATCGTAAATCCCTGAACCACCGATTATAGCTATGGGTATCTTGTCCCTTCTCTCCATGGCTAGTGCCCCTGGCTGCCCGCTGCCGTTGACCTATTAAGCTCTAGGATGTGACGGCTCTAGGGATCATCTCGCAGGATCAGTCGTTCGCCAGCCGGCAGCTCTGACATCCCGAGATCTCCTTCACCACAGAGTGAAGCACTCTGCCCACAACCTCCAGGCTTCGAGCACTCACCTTGTCAGGCGTATCCTGCAGCGTATGCCAGTACGGATAATCGAAGTCGATCACATCCATAGCCGGCAACCCCCTTTCGATGTAGGGCACGTGGTCGTCGTCGATGGTGTACCGAACACCGTCGAGAAATTGTTGACCGTACCCCAGCTTACTCGCCGTTAACCAAACAAGATCCACGAGCTCGGGAGCCGACGACTGAGAGTAGCCCTCACGAAATATCTCCAAGTCCTTGTCTCCGACCATGTCCACAACGATCACGCCGACTAGCCTTCGCGTCTCCTCGTCCGTCAGGCCTTTCGCGTGGTGCCTCGAGCCGATAAAGTACTCGTCCAACGTAAGTCCGTAGTCCTCCCCATCGTAGAAGACCAGCCTTACCTCCGCCAAGGGGTTCTCGTGCCGAAACACCCTGGCCAGCTCGAGGAGAACAGCCACGCCGCTAGCTCCATCGTTGGCTCCCAGTATCGGCTGCTCACTTTTTGCCGGATCCGTCTCTCGGTCAGCCCTCGGCCTGGTGTCGAAGTGCGCGCCTATGATCACAAGTCTGCCGCCTCTCCATCCAGTGATCCCTATGATATTAGTCATCTTGAACGAGGTGCCTTCATGATCGGTGAAGTTGAACTCCTGCTTCTCCACCTCCAAGCCAAGATCCCTTAACGTTGTCTCTATGTAGTCCACTGTGAGCTCATGAGCCCTCGATCCAGGTGGCCTGGGTCCCAGATCGGTTTGGCGAAGCAGATCCAAGAGAGCCCTCTCACCTGAGAACTCTGTGCTGAAGGTGAGGAAGCTTTCAGTGGTAGTCGTCGCGGAGCTACTGGACATCTGGGTTGTTGATGAACTCAACGGACTGGGTGACATCGTAGACCAGGTGGCCGAGGCCGTTGAGATTTGGGAGCCCGACCTTTGCTCTTCAGGATTGGGAGCGTAAAGTGATAGGGCAGCCAGAGTCAGGAGCAATAGGGCTAGAATAACGGTCGATAGAGAGACGATCATTTTTCGCCTGCGTCCAGCAAATTCTGATCTACCCGGATATCCGGCCGTCCAACCTCGTTCGCTCGTAGACAAAGAGCGTGGGAAAACCATCAACCCCCCAGGCTATTTCTTCTTGAACACCGGCAGAATGCCCAAGGAGAAGATGTCCTTCTGAGGAGAGCCCTCGACAAGGATCGCCGCCTTCTTCACAACCTTGCCCCCGGCCTCCGTCGCAAGCCTCTCCATCCCATCGATGGTTTGCCTCGTGCTCACTATGTCATCGACGATTCCAACCTTCTTTCCCTCAAGCCACTTCCTATACCGGCCGTCTATGAAGAGCTCAAGCTTCTTCGCCGAGGTGATCGGCTTGAAAGAAACGCTGATCGGGTC